>Ga0209344_10001172_pt1 | contig 36105 bp, 34 predicted proteins | sample Cruoilmetagenom6_FD_187293 | JGI IMG/M metagenome (GOLD analysis project Ga0209344, IMG submission 187293) | Oil polluted marine microbial communities from Coal Oil Point, Santa Barbara, California, USA - Santa Barbara Oil Seep Sample 6 (SPAdes)... | ecosystem: Environmental > Aquatic > Marine...
AAGTTAAATAATGACACAGATAATTTTATACTTGAGTAATCAGGTACTGCTGACTTTAGTCAGAATTAAAAACCTATGGCACTTTAGTCCATAGTGGTTTAGTTGTTCTTGCCCGTTTTCTTGTAAAAATATCCAGATGGATTTAAACGATGGTTTTAAAAGTCGATATCAAAATAATCCCTTCTTTATTGCTGCGAATGAAGGTAATGGGGGCTAGTAGTTTTTTTACTACTTGCATTTATAAGAAAACGAACAAACTCATTACTATCTGATTCATCATATCTTAAAAATCTATTAAAATTGATGGTAAGAAAACAAAAAAATAGGAAGCCGAAACTTCCTGTTTTATCATAAAGCAATGGAATACATTATTATCTTCAGGTTTAACTTTTAAACATCTTATTCCAAAAATAGTCTAACCGATACCTTATTCTGTCGACAATGACCCATCCTTTATTATGATTGCCATTATCTTACAACAACGACAACCAATACCTTAGTTTTAAAAAAGAAACCGGGAGCACCGAAATGTCCCGGTTTCCAAGAAATTTTCAATTCCTCCCAATGACCGCCTATACTGACCCTTACTTGTGTCTATCGCTAGGCACGTTCACGATTCATTCAAATGGTATAAAGGGTTTCCTTGAACATTTCTGTGCTTATAAATTTTTATATCTCCACGATTTAAAAACCCGCTTTTATTAAAAAAAAATGCTATCACTATAATTATAGTGCTAAAATATAACCTGCTATTGAAATTAAAAATGACCTAGGTCAGTTTTGCATATTTTTTATAATTTTTTTGAAATCTATGGCACTAAGCTCAGTAATTCCAAAATCTTGCCCCCTCTCAAAACTTTAAAAGCTAGGGAGTCTCCCGATTTGAATGCTTGCATCACTTGCCACGCCTTTATCAAATTCTCTTGATCGGTCAGCAATATGCTTTCTATTGCTAGTATATTATCGCTACCGACCCAAATTTCTTCCTCTTCAAAAATTATCATTTGATATCTTCCTCGAAGACCCATGCTTTCACCCCGGGAATTTGCCACTACGTTTTGGACCAACACGCCACTTTTCTAGGGCAAGTTCAATATTTTGGCCAAGAGACCTGAAACCACATAAATATCGACCCCTGTCCAAATGCCCTGATTCCCTTCCAACAACCTTTGGACACTATTTGAAGTTGCGGTAAAGGTCAATGCCTGAAAACCTTTTGAATAACCCAGAATGAAACTGACAACACCAATGACTTCTCGCTTCATATTGAACATCAGAGAACCCGAACTACCTTTATTGATGGCGGCATCCGTCTGTAGAAGTTCTAAGGGAAAAAGACCGTTCGCATGATCTTCGCCATTGTATTTCTCACTGATGTAGCCTACGAGAAGAGAACGTCCCAGACCGGACGGAGCACCTATGACAAAAACCTTATCACCTATTTTCGATTTGTCCGAATCACCCATTTTTATTATGGCAATGGATGTGCTTTTGGGCGAAATGAGCTTGATCAGGACTAAATCTGAGAACAGATAGAAATGTACCACCTGTGCCGTTACTTCCTCGCCGTATAAAAATACAACAGTAATATAGTGGACCGTATGGACCACATGGGCGGCAATTATGATTTCCCCTTCCTTTGAAACAATAACCCGGAACCGACCCCTTCATTGCCATTAGTAGACTTTAGCTCTAAGTCACCTTTAACTTCAAAGCGCATGGTCTTAATAAGTACTACGGATTCAAAAGCCTCCTCATAAAGTTTACTGATTTTTTGGGCAAAACAAGATGTTATAAGAAACAGACCGATAATAAGCGCTGTATTTTTCATGAGATTAAATTTTTGTGCTTAATACTGCCCGTACTTAAAAAACTTAAGTTCTCTTGTGTAGATTGGACGATGGTCTATTTTCCCGGAGCGGTTGTTGGAGGCTTTAGCAACTCAAAGAACTGATCAAGTTTGGGAAGTATTACTATTTCCGTTCTCCGGTTGGCTGCCCTACCGCTAATGCTTTCATTGGTTGTCTTAGGCAAATATTCCGAGCGGCCGCCAGCGGTCATCCGTGCCGGTTGCACGTCAAATTTATTCTGCATCAAACGTACGATGGAAGTTGCCCGTTTTACGCTTAGATCCCAATTATCGGTCATACACTCCGTTGAAATTGGAACATTGTCTGTGTGGCCTTCAACTAGAATATCGAGTTCCTTATGGTCGTTGATGATTTTGGCAATTTTTCCAATTACCTCTTCGGCCCGATTACTGATGTGGTAACTACCGGAACGGAACAACATTTTATCGGAAATGGAGACATAGACCACTCCTTTTTTAACTTCAATATTAATGTCTTCATCTTCAAAATCATCCAAAGATCGTTTTAGGTTCATTACCAATACCAAATTGATGGAATCTTTTCGTTGCATGGATTTTGTAAGGTCTTTGATATACACGTTTTGTTCTTTCAGTGCTTCCAACGATTTTTTAATACTTTCAGCTCCGGACTTGCTGACCACCGAAAGATCTGACAGTCGTGCTAGCAAATCAGTGTTGGTGCTCTTGAAGTATTCCATTTGCTGCTCTAATAATAACGATCTGTTTTTTTCATTAGCGAGACCAGCCTCAAGTAAAGTGCTTTCGTTTTTACTGGCACTTAGTTCGGTTTCACAGGTCTCGGTCCTTTTCTGTACTTCGGTATATTTCTTGTGGCTTACACAAGAAGCTAAAAGGGAAACCAATACGATACTGCTAAAAAGATTTTTCATTTGGATTGATTTAATGATAATTACAACAAAGGAAATACCTAAGTTTTTCCCATGAAATGATATAAATCACTTCACAGTATTTCATCCTTAAAATAAAGAAGACTTTTTTGAATCATTGTACTACGGCATCATACTTATGATTTTACCCATATGCAGAAACGGACTTTAATAAAGTTTAATGGATCTATTCAGATATGCACACAAAATCAATATACCACCTCGACACAGCGATTCAAGTTAGTGCAAAGTGTATTTTGTGACTGTTTTGATGCGAACTGATCAAAGTCATGGCATTATGATGAATACTTCTTTACTTTAGCCATCGGACTATGCATGAGACTATCCGTTAGTCAATATCGGAATGTGTACGTTTATTATTATTGATTTTGACAAAGAACGATTATACCTGATGAAGACCTATCACCTTAACCTACCGAATTTATTTTACTGCCTAAGCAGTGTCGTTTTGATTATTGTGATATTGATGCTTGGGCAAATCATTCTAGTACCTTTGTGCTTCAGTTTTTTTTTGCCTTGATGCTAAAGCCCATCGTGGCATTTTTTGAAAAAAAATTGCACAACCGGATAGTGTCCATATTCGTGGCATATCTAGTGGCCGTTTTGCCCTTATTGGGGTTGGTTTTTTTCTTTTTCAATCAATCGATTGTTTTGTTCGGAAAACTACCTTCCGTCAGGGGGCAACTGGAAAATATGGGTACACAACTTATGCAATGGGTCGATAAGGTATTTCAACTGGATGCGGAAACCTCTTCGAAGTGGTTCTCCGAAAACTTTATGCGGCTACTTGATATTCCCATTAATATCCTTCAGGAGAGCTTTCAATCGGGTACTTCCATACTGGCCAATGGGGTGCTGATTATTCTGATCACCTATTTTTTGTTGTTGTACCGAACAGCGTTCAAGAACTTTCTGCTCGTTCAAATGAACCCTGACGGGAGAAACAGGTTAAAACAACTTTTGGATCAACTTCAAAAATTGACCAAACGGTATATGATAGGGCAGGGGCTAATCATTTTGATCCTCGGTACTTTAATCGGCACTGGCCTTTGGATCATCGGGGTGCCCTATCCCTTTTTCTGGGGTTTCTTGGCAGGCTTCCTCGAAATTATTCCCTATGTGGGTACTACCATCGGTGGTATCTTGCCCTTTACCTATATGTTGATGGTATCCGATACGGTCTGGCAGCCATGGGCAGTGGTCGGCCTTTATGTTATCGTGCAACAAATCGAGGGGAATTTTATCTCGCCCAATGTCATGGGACCGAGCATCAAGGTCAATCCGCTGTTCATCATAACCGGACTTTTTCTTGGCGGAATTCTATGGGGAATATCGGGAATGATATTGGCATTGCCCGTGCTGGCCGTTTCAAAAGAGGTATTCAGAAGTTTTGATGCCCTCGCCCCATTTAGTTATCTTATGGAAGACGGGTTATCCAGAAAATCGGACATTTTCTTGGATAAATTCGACCATGCCAGACATCGTTTACTGCGACTTTTTTTTGAGAAAAAGGAAGAGAAGTCCTAAATTTTTTTCAGCCATTCGACCGCCTCCGTATGTTCGTCAGGTTCAAAACCTTCGACCTTAAGTTTTGGGATTATGGTCCCTACCACCTCCGCAGTTTCCTCTAGCCACTCTTTATCTGAAATTACCGCTATTGCCTTGATCGTTCCCAAATAGTTGAATCCCATTTTAAGGTCTTCCCACATCGCTTTCGTCGTAGGCCATTTAAACTCTTTGATGTTCAGCAACAGCTTTATTTTACCATTTTTTGCCTTTAGCCCTTCCATAAGAGGATTAAGACGGTCATAGTCTTCCTTTGTGACCTTTCCTGAAACCAATATTCCCAAAATATCCTCTGGTAGTTCTCTTATAATAGTAAACATGATTTTTGTTTTTTAAGGTTATTTCAAATTAATTCTCTATTCTCTATTCTCTTTTTCCCGCTGCCGTTCCAACTTTCTAAAATATCCGCGAAAAAAAAAATTGTGCTTTAAGGCCTCCATATTTTCGTTGAAACGTTCTACACCTTGATCCACATTTTGCATGGTATTTTCCAGTTGATCGACCAAGGTGGAATCCGATGTTAAATATTTTAAGGCACCATCGCCTTCTTGGATTTCTCCGATAACGGTATTTAAATTTTTTGACATCATTTCGATTTCTACACTAGAAGCTTCTAGGTTGACAATGATATTCCGCATTTTACTTGCGGCAACCGTATCGTTTAACAAAACGCCTGCCGTACTTTTCTCAAAATCGATAGTATGGATTATTCCGTTCAGTTCTGAAATCGTGTTATTTGCTTGGTTGCTTGTGTTTTTCAGGTTAACAAGGGTCTGTTCAAGGTTGTGGGCCATCGTGGTGTCGTTTAACAGACGGCCCAAAGTGCCTTTGCCTTGGGTTAATGATCGGGTCACGTTTAATAGGTCTTCAGTCAATAATGCCGCATTTTCGTTGGTGACGTTCAAGGTGCTCAGCATATCTTGGGTTGCTACTTTGCTAAGGGATTCCAATTCATCCCCAGGACCAATGGTAGCGGCATTTCCTTCGCCCGGAACAATATTTATGAGCATGCTTCCTACCAATCCGTCCGAACCGATCATGGCGATAGCGTCCTTTTTGATATGCTGTTGCATCTTGTCGGCTATGACCATGTGTACGCGAATGGTGGTATCGTTTACCATTTCAATCTTGTTCACGTTACCAACATTGATTCCCGAAAAACGAACATTGTTTCCGTTTTGGAGTCCGCCCGCATTCTTGAAAACTGCGGATATGGGAAAGGTATCTCCGAACATGTTCTGCCTGTTGCCGATAAGATAAGAAGCTACCACAAGAAGCACTATTCCCAAGGTTACAAAAAGGCCTAGTTTTAAATTTTCCGATGTTGTTTTTGCCATGATTTTATTTTTTAAAAAACGCCTCAACTTTTGGATCGTTCGATGATGATAGTTCGGTGTAGGTGCCCTCCGCATAGTTTGTGCCGTCGACCAACAAAATCATTCGTTCCGAAACGACACGTGCACAATCCACATCATGGGTAATGATCAAGGACGAGGTGCCGTATTTCTTTTGGATGCTCCGCATAAGCTCTATGATTTCCTTGGAGGTTATGGGATCCAATCCGCTTGTTGGCTCATCGTATAAAATTATCTTTGGTTTTAGAATAATCGTACGTGCCAAGGCAATTCGCCTTTTCATGCCACCGGAAAGTTCTTCGGGCATCAAATCGACGGCATGTGCCAGCCCAACGTTCTCCAAGGCTTCCAGCACCAAAGGTTCGGTATCGGTAGTGCTTCCTAATTTTTCTTTGTGCCGTCGCATGGGGAATTCCAAATTCTCACGAACGGTCATGGAGTCGTAAAGGGCGCTACCTTGAAAAAGGAATCCGATATCCGAACGTAACGTATCCAAGGTCTCGCGATCCAAGGTTTTGATTTCTTTGCCCAAGACTTCGATATAGCCGCTATCCGGCTCTATTAATCCGACGAGACATTTGATCATGACCGATTTACCGGAGCCCGATTTTCCCATGACCACGAGATTTTCGCCTTCGTAGAGCTTCATGTTGAATCCGTTCAAGACATGGTTGTCGCCAAAACTCTTACGCAAATCCCTGATATCGATGACCGCTTTTCTTTGGTCTATCGAATTGGTTCGCGGTATTGTATTTACCTTTAGTTCCATATTACAGTTCATAAAAAATATCCGCCACGAAAACCGCGATAAAATCCACCACGAATACCAGCAAAGAGGCCATGACCACGGCGGTATTCGCCGCAATGCCCACGCCCGCCGTTCCTTTTTTGGAGTGATAACCCTTATAACAGCCCACGAGGCCTATCACGAAACCAAAAAAGAACGATTTTACAGTTGCAGGAATCAGATCGCCAAAAGAGAGCGCATCTACAACAGTGTTGAAATACAGTTGAAACGACACATTGCCTTTCAGGTTTTCTACTAGTGCAGAGCCGTAAAGGGCTACCGAATCCCCGAATATCACAAGTATCGGCAGCATTAAGGTCGCTGCCAAAATTCGGGTCACGACCAAGTATTTAAAGGGGTTAGTACCCGAAACCTCCATGGCATCGATCTGTTCCGTTACCCGCATGGAGCCCAGTTCGGCGCCAATACCGGAAGCGATACGGCCCGCACATATCAATGCGGTAATTACCGGCCCGATTTCCCGTACTATCGAGATGCCCACCATATTTGGCATCATCGAAACCGCCCCGAACTGAATCATGGTGGGTCTTGTTTGTAAAGTGAGCACTAGACCGATGATAAACCCCGTGATCAGCACCAGTACCAATGAACGGTTGCCTAACTGATAGGATTGGCGCAACAATTCTTTGAACTCGAACCGTGGTTTTAGAAATTCTTTGAAAAAACGACCGGCAAAATAGGAGAGTTCTCCTATTTCACTAAAAAATTGCCTTATGTTTTTTATAGCCAGTACCGTTTGAGCCATTTTCGAAATTGATATAAACTAAAACCAAATTTAGAAGAATTATATAGGATTTGAAATGACGTAGGTCATTTTCGAAAGTTATCTCGTTTTCAGGCTTGAAAGTGACTTAAGTCATTTCTTGAAAAGTATTGACAGCTTAAATTTAAAAGCGTAAAATAAAGCATGAAAACCACTTTAGAACTACAAAAAATAAACTCAGGTTTTAATGCGAAGTTGATTCTTGAAAATCTGCATACTTTGGAAAATGTCTGGAACATCTTCGTTGACACCAACCTAGCTAGAGTTTCTTTTGAATATCTGACTTGGGCCGATAGGGAAAAGGTACGAAAGGAACTGCACGAACTTGGGTATCACATCATCAATGATACGCATCGTTTTGACAGACATGAAAACTTGTATTAAGCTGCGACTAATGAAAAATCCTCTAAAATTCATTCTTATTTTAACAGCGTTGGTGCTAGTCTTGATCGGCTATGGGGCAAGCATTCCTGAAAACGGCAATTCGGATACTCGGGAACTTGTTAGCGATAGGCTTGAAGATCAGCATTCCCCCAAATGGCTGTCTGTGCAGGATACGATTTGCATAAAGGACTATTTCAATTACATCGATTCATTGACCGACTACCTCCTTTCCGAACATCTATAGGTACGTTCGAACCCATGGATTATCGATACCTTGGCAAATACGGATTATTACCGAATGATGAAACGGGATTCTTTTGTCTATAATCAAAAGTGGACTTACTATATTTAACTGTACACAAAGTTAAGAGCGTGTTGGCCGTTCGAATGAACTTTGAAAAATGTCAAGGGAAAAAAGGAATTACACCGTAGCGTTTAAGGAAAAAGCTGTGGAACTTAGCTACGCCCGTGGGAGCGTTGTGGAAATATGCAGGGAACTATACCTACATCCGTATCGAGCCGCTGGCGAAGGGAATCGGATGCTTATGGCAAGAACAGTTTTCCGGGCAAGGGAAATCCAAAGCTGACGGACGGGCAACGTGAGATTGCCGAGTTGAAGAAAAGATCAAGGGATGCCGAACTGGAACGCGATATCCTAAAAAAGGCGATAGCCATCTTCTCCTAGGGCGACAGGAAAAATATAGGTTCATAAAACACCATAAATTTAAATTTCCGGTCGGGAAGATGTGCAGAATGTTCAAGTTAAGTAAAAGCAGCTATTATCATTGGTCGGGCAGGGAGCCATCCAAAAGAGGGTTGGAAAACCAAACGATATCCTCGGTAATCCGAGATATTTTCAAAGATAGCTTTGAGAGTTATGGGGCGCCAAGGATCAAAGCGGAGCTCTCAAAAAAGGGATATAATGTTTCCAGACCAAGAGTCGCCAGGATAATGAGGGCCGATAATCTGTTTGCCAGAAGAAAGCGCAGGTTCAAGATTACAACGGACAGCGAACACAACTATCCATTGGCCCGTAATATTTTGAACCAGAACTTCACAGTCTTTAGAAAGAACCAAGTCTGGGTATCAGATATTACCTATATAGAGACTAAACAGGGATGGATGTACCTGACCGTGATCATCGACCTGTTCCATGGAAAGGTCGTGGGCTGGTCGATGAGCGAAACCTTAAGTACAGGCGATACGATATTACCTGCTTGGAATATGGCCGTCAGATCAAACGATATCACAAAAGAACTCATATTCCATTCCGATAGGGGATCTCAATATGCCAGTTATGGAATTATCGATATCTTAAAAAAGTAGAATGGGTCTATAAACATAGTTATAGCCTTACATCAGAAGCCGAGCTATCGAAAATAGGGGTTTATGCGAGTGTTATAAGGTGTTTCAAAAATTATTCCTGCATGGAATGATATACGCTCTGTACATCATCATCTTCTTCTAATTTTTCAAGTAGTTTTTCTATATCGACGGCTTCTTCTTCGGTAAGTGCTTTTGTTACTTGAGGGATTCTTTCAAAGCCGGAGGAAAGTATTTCTATTTCTCTATTCTCTAATTCTTTTTGAAGCGCTCCAAAACTTTCAAATGGACCATATATCAAAATTCCGTCATCATCAACAAAAACCTCTTCAGCACCAAAATCAATAAGTTCTAATTCTATTTCTTCTGGGTCTAAACCTTCTACCGGAATTCGGAAATTACAGGTGTGGTCAAACATAAATTCAACAGAGCCAGAGGTTCCTAAGTTACCATTACATTTATTAAAATAACTTCTTACATTGGCGACTGTTCTTGTATTGTTGTCAGTTGCAGTTTCAACTAAAACTGCAATTCCATGAGGGGCATATCCTTCAAATAGTACTTCTTTATAATCTCCAAGGCTTTTATCACTTGCTCTTTTTATTGCGCGCTCAACATTGTCTTTTGGCATGTTGACCGACTTGGCATTTTGTATAACTGCTCTTAGTCTTGAATTAGAATCTGGATCTGGTCCGCCTTCTTTTACTGCCATCACAATATCTTTCCCTATACGAGTAAAGGCTTTGGACATTGCCGACCATCTTTTCATTTTACGTGCTTTTCTAAACTCAAAAGCTCTTCCCATGGTAAATTATTTTAAACAAATGTACAAAAACGTATAACGTTCAGAAATCAATAAATGAATTTCGTGAATGCCATTTTTGACTATTGATATTGGTTATTAAAATTCACTTTCTATTATATCTTCAATTGTTCTAGCTAGAACAAAATCTTTTTCGGTAACACCATTGGCATCATGAGTGTTTAAACGAATATTTAAGGTGTTGTATACGTTACTCCAATCCGGGTGATGACCTTGGGCTTCACATTCAAAAGCAATTCTTGTCATAACAGAAAATGCTTCTTTAAAATTTTTAAATTCAAATGTGGTTTCTATGGCTCCATCCACATATTCCCATCCATCAAGTTGACCCAAATAGTCCGCTATTTGCTGGTCAGTAAATTTTTCCATTTCTTTCATAATTGCTACTAATTTAAAACATGATGGTCAATAATATCTTGAAAAGTAAACTGTAAATTTTTAGGTAAAGTATTGGTCTTTGGCAAAACAGCCAAGTATCTATCTTCATTGGTAGTATACACCCTTTTTATTATAGGATTAAAATTGCCGACACGCTCTAATATTTCTTTTATAAAATCTTCATGATACGTTAAGTCGTTACTTCCTAAGTGATAAATACCAGTTTTGTTCCTATTTATAAGATAATGAATTTGTTGGGTTAATTTATCGTCATTGGTAACATTTAATATCAAATTAGGGAATACTTCTACAGGTTCATTTTCTATAATAGCTTTTTTCATATCCTTGACCCTAGGCGAGCTGTTGCCAAATACCATGGGCACTCTTAGTATTGCCATTTTATTTTTTGGAAGTCTAAGCAACATATTTTCAATCTTAATCTTGAGCCTGCCATAAACACTTTCAGATAAGGTCTTGTCCATCTCGTAAGATGGATATTTGCTATATGCGTCAAAAACATTTGCTGAAGAAATGAAGTATATCTTACAATCTTCTTTTAAAATATATTCTGCAATATGATTATGCGCAATGACTAGGGCAGCAAAATTTCCCCTTAAAGCAGAAACAATTACTTGTGGCTTAACTTCTTCTAAAACTTCAACGATATCATCTTCTTCAAGGTTATAATGTACAAATTGCTTATTAGCTGAAAATGTATTTGCAGCATGGCAATAGGTGCCATAGGTATCAAAATAATTACAAAGCTCTTTGTAAATAGCATTACCTATGAATCCGCTTCCGCCAAGAATCAATATTTTTTTAGAGTCTAATTTCAAAAAATAGAAAGTTCTGTTTCTGTAGTTAATTTTTCTAGGGCAAGCATTCCTAATTTAGAATTCCCTTTTGGGTTAAGTCCTGGAGACCATGTTGCTACACAGAATTTATTTGGTAATAATGCAACAATACCGCCACCTACACCACTTTTGCCCGGTAAGCCAACTTCAAAAGCAAATTCGCCAGCTTCATCGTAAAATCCACAGGTTAGCATTATGGCATTAATACGTTTTACTTGAGATAAGGTTAAATATGTTTTATTTCTTCTGCATTTACCATGATTCATGAACACATAAAAAATATGTGTCAGTTGTGCGCAATTCATAGCAAGTGAACATTGATGAAAATAGAAGTCTAAGACTACATCGACATCGTTATTTAAATTGTTATATGATTTTAAAAGATTGGCAGCTGCAAAATTTCGAAATCCTGTTTTCTTTTCAGAAATGGCTACAGTTTTATCATAATCTATAGTCTCGTCATTTGCGATATTACGTACGAGGGTTAAAAATTCTTCTTTCGGATTTTTTAATCGAGATACTAAAATATCGGCGATTACAATAGCTCCAGGGTTTATCAACGGATTTCTAGGAATTCCGTTTTCTAACTCTAGCAGTGATAAATGGTTGAAAGGATCACCTGATGGTTCAACATCTACTCGTTTCCACACATCTTCGCCAATTAAACCTAAGGCCATTGACAATGTTAATACTTTAGAGATACTTTGAATTGAAAAAAGTTCGTTTGAATCTCCTGCGGAAAAATTATTTTTTTGACTATCAATTAGGTGTATGCCAAAATTGTTTACATCGACTTTTGCCAATTCCGGAATGTAATCTGCAATTTTTCCTCTTTTCTTTTCTTTGGATGCAGTTTCGTTTATTGCATAAAGGACACTTTGATAGTCTATCATTTACTTTTATAAAATGGTAATTTAACTACTGTAGCAGGAACGGCCTTTTTTCTAATTTGTATATTGATTTTACTACCTACATCAGAAAAAACCGGTGGTAAGTATCCTAATCCAATGCCTGTACCCATTGACGGTGACATAGTGCCAGAGGTTACTTTACCTATAGTTTTACCATTGCCATCTACGATATCGTAACCTTGTCTAGGAATACCACGTTCATCTAATTCAAATGCTATTAATTTGCGTTCTGCACCGTGTTGCTTTTCTTTTTTCAAAGCTTCAGCATTTACAAAGTCTTTGGTAAATTTTGTGATCCAACCTAATCCGGCTTCAAAAGGGGAGGTAGTGTCATTAATATCATTCCCATAAAGACAATAGCCCATTTCTAATCTTAAGGTATCTCTTGCAGCTAAACCTATTGGTTTAATACCGAAATCTGCTCCAGCTTCAAAAACCTTGTCCCAAATTTGTTTTACATCTTCATTTTTACAGTAAATTTCAAATCCACCAGAACCAGTATATCCAGTGGCAGAAATAATTACATCTTCTATTCCTGCAAAATCAGATACTTCAAAATGATAAAATTTTATATCAGCTAAATTAACAGAAGTCAAAGATTGCATGGCATCCACAGCTTTTGGACCCTGAATTGCCAAAAGAGAATAACTTTCGGAAATATTTCTCATTTCAGCTTTAAACTCACTATTGTAAGTAGAGATATGGTTCCAATCTTTATCAATATTAGATGCATTTACGACCAATAAATATTGTTCTTCTTTAATTTTATATACGATAAGGTCGTCAACAATACCGCCTGTTTCATTTGGTAAACAGCTATATTGAGCTTTGCCAATGGTCAACTTAGAAGCATCGTTAGAGGTAACCTTTTGAATTAAGTTTAAAGCATTTCGGCCTGAAATCAAAAACTCGCCCATGTGCGAGACATCAAATACTCCGACATCATTACGAACGGTTTCATGTTCGGCATTAACACCTTCATAGGAAACGGGCATATTATAACCTGCAAAAGAAACCATTTTGGCACCAAGAGATTCGTGTGTTGTGGTAAGCGCAGTATTTTTCATTCTGTCTAATTTTTTGCGATACAAATTTATCGAAAATAAATAGAAGCAAATATTGCTTAGCCTTATATTCAGAAAATGTTATAAACTAAAAGGAAGTCTAAGATTTTAAAAGAAATTTTTTAAGATCAACATAGGTTGAAATTTTGATAGACGACTTTGTTTTGCCCATTACTTTTTTAATCTGAGCAGGGATCTCTAATTTTTCATCAAGAGTTTCCTCAACAATATCCAAGAATTTAACTGGGTGGGCAGTTTCTAAAAAAATACCATATGTATCAGGATGTTGTTCTTGATATTTTTTTAGTCCTAAGTACCCCACAGCACCATGAGGATCAGCAATGTAACCGTTGATATTGTAAATTTCTTTTAAGGCATCTTTTGTTTGATTGTCATCAAAAGGATAAGAGGAAAGATTCTTTTTTAAATCTTCGAAATCATCTTGAAATAAATGCCTGATTCTTATAAAGTTACTTGGGTCACCAACATCCATAGCATTAGAAATGGTGGCTGTTGATGGTTTAGGAGTATACTCTTTTGTGAGCATAAACTCCGGTACGGTATCGTTCACGTTTGTAGAAGCTATAAAATGTTTAACAGGCATCCCTAGTCGTTGAGCAACTAAGCCTGCGCAAATATTACCAAAGTTACCTGACGGTACAGAAAATACAATTTCTTTACTTTTAGATTTCGCTTGCTTATAGGCAAAAAGGAAATAGAACAATTGTGGCAGCCAACGGGCAACATTAATGGAATTAGCAGAAGTTAATTGCATATGATCAAGCAGCTCCTTGTCTAAAAAAGCATTTTTTACCATAGCTTGGCAATCATCAAAAGTTCCGTCTACTTCTAAAGCAGTAATATTTTTACCTAAAGTGGTTAACTGTCTTTCTTGAATATCGCTAACTTTTCCACTAGGGTAGAGTATAACAACATTAACGCCCTCAACGCCTAAAAATCCATTTGCCACAGCACCACCGGTATCACCAGAAGTAGCTACAAGAACGGTCACTTCATTTTTTGTTGCCATAGAGAAATAGCCTAAACATTGCGCCATAAAACGAGCGCCAACATCTTTGAAAGCCATGGTAGGACCGTGAAATAATTCTAATGTGGCAATATTCGGGGTAATTTCAACTACCGGAAAATCAAAATCCAATACTTCTTTTAATATGTCTTTTAAAACATCATCAGGAACAATGCCCTCTACAAATTGTTGAATTGCCTTAAATGCGATTTCTTCGTTAGAAAAGTTTTCGATATTCTCAAAAAAAGAACTTGGTAACGGACTAATATTTTCTGGAAAATACAAACCTTTATCAGGTGCAATACCATTAACTACGGCAGTATCAAAAGAAACCTCGGGAGCTGTATTGTTTAAACTATAGAATTTCAAACTGAATATTTTTAAATGTTATCAATGTACCAGTGCTCAACTTATAAAAGTTTAACGCCTTCCATATTAATTTTAGATACGTGTATTTCGTAAGCTATGCCGATTTTATCGTAAACTGTTTTCATTGCATTACCTATATTTATAGCAGTTTCTTCCCCTTTGCTAAATGCAAAGATTGATGGTCCAGATCCAGAGATGCCAGAACCTAAAGCACCAGCTTCTAAAGAAACTTTTTTGACTTCGTCGAAACCAGGTATTAGGATAGAACGTATTGGCTCTACTATATGATCTTCTAAAGATCTGCCAATTAGCTCATAATCTTCTTTGAATAAACCGGCAACCAGGCCACCTACATTTCCCCATTGTTTAATTCCCGTTTCCATTGAAATTGTAGTTTTTAGAATTTTTCTAGAATCTGAAGTCTTTATCTCTATCTGCGGATGTATTACCGTAACATATAATTCTGAAGGGGCAGGGATGGCAATAACGTCTAACGGACTATAGCTACGTACCAATGTAAAGCCACCGAATAGGGCAGGGGCAACATTATCGGCATGTGCAACATCACTTGCTAAACGTTCACCTTCCATAGCAAATTTTACAAGTTCAGTTTTGCTGAACGGATTGCCCAATAAATGGTTCATTGCCCAAACAGCACCGGCAGAACTAGCGGCACTGCTACCAATACCACTACCAGGTTTTATTCTTTTATCAATTTCAATTTCAAACCCGTCATCATAATCAGATGCCAATAAAAATGCATTGCCTGCAACACCGGCTACATTGTTTAAGGTCTCTTTAGGTAAAACTTGCCCTGTAAGTTTGGTTATTTTAATTCCCTTTTGTGTTACTTTTCTAACTACCATTTCATCACCGACAGCATCTAGGGCAACGCCTAGAACATCAAATCCGCATGAAACGTTTGCAACTGTTGCAGGGCAAAAAACTTTAATTTCATTTTGGCTCATAATAAATACTGTTGTTATGAAATTTAGAAATTACCAATTCGTATGATATCTGCAAAAATACCAGAAGCCGTTACGGCAGCACCAGCACCGGCACCTTTAATAATCATTGGCTGATCAGGGTATCTTTCCGTATAAAAAAGTACAATATTATCACTGCCTTCTAAGTTGTAAAAGTCATGGCCTTTAGGTATTTCTTGTAGACCTACGCTTGCTTTACCATTATCGAACTGGGCTACATATTTCAACTTGCTATTTGCATTTTTTGCACTAGTGAATAAAGACTGAAAATGAGCTTCGTTTTGTACTAAAGAAGTAAAGAATTCATCATTGTTTGCTGTGTTTAAACTTTCTTCAGGTAAAAACGAATTATTGGTAATATCACTGATTTCTAATTGATTGCCACTCTCACGAGCTAAAATCAAAATTTTACGCATTACATCAACACCACTTAAATCAATTTTTGGATCAGGTTCAGTATATCCCTCTTCCTGAGCTTGTTTTACAACATCATGGAAAGTAGTTTTGTCATTGAAATTATTGAAAACAAAGTTTAAGCTACCAGATAACACCGCCTGAATTTTCAAAATTTTATCTCCAGATGCTATTAAATGTTTTAAAGTATCTATAATAGGTAAACCAGCACCAACATTAGTTTCAAACAAGAAAGGGGCATTATATGTTCTAGCTAAAGATTTTAAATGAGAATAATTCTCAAAAGTCGATGAACATGCTATTTTATTGCAAGTTACAACAGATATACTATTACTTAAATATTCGTTATAAGTTTTAGAAACCTCTTCACTGGCCGTATTGTCAACAAATATGCTATTTCTATAATTTAGGGTATTGACCAACTTTAAAAACTTAACCTTATCTGCTTTTTCACCTGCTGCAAGTTTTGAAGCCCAATCATTTAAATCAATCCCTTTTTCATCAAAAAGCATTGTTCTAGAATTAGATATTCCTATTACTCTAATGTTCAATTTTAAATTCTCTTTCAAGAATTTACGTTGCTCTTTGATTTGCTCTAGAAATTTTGCACCAACATTACCAACACCCATTACAAAAAGGTTCAGTTGCTTTATGTTTTCTTCAAAAAACTCTTCATGCAATGCATTCAAAGCTTTTTTGACATCTTTTTCATTAATAATACATGAAATATTTCTCTCAGATGCACCTTGGGCAATCACTCGAATATTAACATTGTTTTTACCAAGCGTACTGAACATTTTACCACTCAAACCTTGGTGACTCTTCATATTATCACCCACCAAGGCGACAATTGCTAAATCTTTTTCAGGTATTACTTCTTTTATTCGACCTCTTTCAATCGCATATTCAAAAGCTTCATTTACAATATTTATGGCCTTTTCAACATCATCGGCAGAAATACCTACACAAATAGAGTGTTCAGACGATGCTTGTGTAATTAAGACCACACTTATATCTGCTTGAGAAAGTACTTCGAAAAAACGTTTTGAAATTCCGGGTATACCGACCATGCCAGGTCCTTCTAAAGAAAGTAATGCAATATTACCGATATGGCTTATTCCACGAACAGTCTTTCCTTTTTCATTTTTAGATTTAGTAATTAACGTTCCTGCTTCATCAGGACTAAAAGTGTTCTTAATAACTATAGATATGCCTTTAGATAATACTGGCTGAATAGTTGGTGGGTAAAGCACTTTAGCACCAAAATGAGAAAGCTCCATTGCTTCTTCATACGAAATATGCGGAATAGCTTTTGCCTGTTTTACCATTTTAGGGTTGGCAGTATACATACCACTAACATCTGTCCAGATTTCTAAAACATCTGCATCAATAGAAGCGGCGTAAATAGCGGCAGTATAATCAGAACCACCTCTACCTAGAGTAGTTGAAATTCCTTCTTCAGAAGTAGCGATAAATCCTGGGCAAACCCTCACTTTTTTATTTGAAGCTTTGAAGTATTCAATGCAGTTAGCGTTGGTTTTTACAAAATTAACCACATTTTTACCGTTAAGCTTGTGTGTAATAATAAGCTCTCTGCTATCTTTAAACTCAGCGTCTAGTTTTTCACTAATAAAATATTCGCTAATGATGTAAGAAGAAAGAAGTTCGCCGTAGCTTACTATTTTATCTGACAATTTGGGAGTGATTTCTCCAATGAAAAAAGCACCTTCTAATAATGTTTCCAATATATTGAATTCACTTTTTACTTTACTTAGCACCTTGCTTTGTGCTGTAACGGGCATAAGCTCTTTTATGGTAGATAAGTGTCTTTCTTCTAATGTACTTAGAATATTTTTATAAGATTCATCTTGGGCAGAAGCTAAGGATCCAGCTTCTAGTAATAGATCGGTTACACCTCCTAAAGCTGAAACAACCAGTATTATTGAGTCGTTATACTTAGAGATAATATTTTTAATTTTAATTATATTTTCAGGCTTGGCTACAGATGAGCCACCAAATTTTAGAACTTTCATGATATGAAATATTGACTTTGTAATTTAAAAAATGGCGTAATTAAACACGGGTACGGAGATATATAGTATTTAACCCCTAAGGGTGAAACATGCCGTAGTTGTACCATAAGTAATAGTAGCTGAAGTGAAATCGAATGTTATGTCTGTTTTATAGCAGTCCATAAATACTAATGGTTGAAAATCAAAAGTAGTACATTTGATAATTTAAACAAATCATTCCACAATTTTTTACGGAATAGTTATTTTTTAGATATAAATACAATAAAGAATGAAATTATATAGTGCAAAACAGATTTATAAAGCAGATCAGATTTCTATTAAAAAAGAAGAGATCGAAAGTAATGAGTTAATGGAACGTGCTGCTTTGCAACTCTTTAATTGGATGCATTTACGCATGCAAGGAGCTCCTGTTAAAATACATTTATTCTGCGGTATTGGCAATAATGGGGGTGATGGTATTGCTCTGGCAAGACATCTTGTTAATCACGGCTATGATTTAGAAGTGTATGTTATCAACTATAGTGAAAAGCGATCAAAAGATTTTCTAATAAATTTAGACCGATTAAAGGATCGTAAAGTTTGGCCTCATTTTATGAATTCTGATGATCAGCTACCAGAAATAGGCAGGGAAGATGTTATTGTAGATGGAATTTTTGGAATTGGATTGAATAGAACACCAGATGCTTGGGTAACCAAAGTAATGCAACATTTAAATGAATCTCAGGCTTTCATTCTTTCCATAGATATACCTTCAGGATTGTTCACGGATCAAGGTCCTGATGATTTCGAATCTATAATTAAGTCAAATTATGTCTTAAGTTTTCAAACTCCAAAGTTGGTATTCTTTCTACCTGAAACAGGAAAGTACATAAAACAATGGGAGGTTCTGGATATTGGGTTAGATCCAGAGTATTTAAGAGTAACAGAAACCGATTATGAATTAATAGGTAAAAATGAAGTTCTTACCTTATATAGACCACGTGAAAAATATGGACATAAAGGTACTTACGGTCATTCTATGATCATTGGCGGTAGTTATGGCAAAATGGGTTCGGTTTGTCTTTCGTCTAAAGCAGCGCTTTATGCTGGTAGCGGATTAGTAACATCTTATGTTCCTAGAATAGGGTATCAAATTCTACAAACTGCATTGCCAGAGGTTATGGTGTTGACCGATGCCGATGAAAATATACTTACGGATATAAAGTTTGATTTAAAACCATCAGTTATTGGGGTAGGTGTTGGTATCGGAACCAGTAAGGTTACAGTAAATACATTTTCTAGTTTCTTAAAAAGTAATAAACTACCATTAGTAATAGATGCTGATGCTCTTAATATTCTTTCTCAGAATAAAGTGTTATTAAACGAGTTGCCAGAAGATTCTATTTTAACTCCGCATCCAAAAGAGTTAGAGCGTTTAATTGGTAATTGGAAAGATGACTTTGAAAAATTAAATAAGGTCAAAAAGTTTTCTAAAAAATATAAGTGTATAGTGGTTGTAAAAGGTGCGCATACTATTACATTGCAGAATGATAAAGGTTATGTAAATACAACTGGAAACCCTGGTATGGCTACCGCAGGAAGTGGTGATGTCTTAACAGGTGTAATTACAGGTCTAAGAGCTCAGGGTTATCCTGCTTTAGATGCGGCAATATTTGGAGTCTACTTGCATGGTAGAGCTGGTGATATTGCTGTAGAATCTACAGGATTCCAATCTTTAACAGCATCTCATCTCATTGATAATATAGCTGGTGCATATTTAGATCTCTTTAAACTGCCAGAACAACCATTAGTTGAAGAAGAGAGTCAACAGAGTTGATATCCCTTAAGAATTAACTCTTCTTTTTACCCATTTTAAAGCATTGTCAAATTCGATGAAAAACTTCATTGGTTTTTTATAAAACAGCTTTTCAATCTTAAAGTTATGCATATCGATCTCTTTGACAGATACAATTGCAAAAGCTTTAAGGTTGTCCAATTGCTTTAGGTAGTTGTAAATAGTTGGGTCAATAGCAAATGAATGTTTTCTCAAACTAATAAAGCCGAAGTTTCGATCTCTAAAATGAATTTCTGCAATACCAATAATTTGATAAGTTTTTTCTAGAGTTAAAGTAGCACCCTCGTCGAAGATAGATACCATGTAATTTTCATATACTTGAATTTTTCCTGTTCCTAATTCGTACTCTCGTACAATTACCTTTTTCTTGGTAGATCCAAACCTCATTCTTTTCGTATTAATATAGTGTGTCTTAAGCGAAAATATACTGAACTACATGTTTTGGATAAATTTTTAGTTTAAACGCAAAAATATCGTTCATACTGTGTATGCCGTTTATCAATGTATTTCTATTCTTACAATTTTAATTGTATTGTACGAAAAAGGAGCCCTTTGTAGGGCTCCTTATTTATGTATTAGAGAAATGTAAATTCTTATGTTTTTGGAGATTTTTCTTCAGCTTTTTCTATTTTTATTGTCAATTCTTCACTTTTTTTGTCAAGATCGATATAAATATTATCACCTTCTTTAAGATTAGAATTCACTATTTCCTCCGCCAATGCATCTTCAATATACTTTTGAATTGCTCTTTTTAGCGGTCTAGCTCCGTATTGTTTGTCAAAGCCTTTCTCTACGATATAATCCTTAGCTTCATCAGTAAGATCTAAATGATATCCAATATCCTTGATTCTCTTGAACAATTTAGCTAATTCAATATCGATAATCTTATGAATGTCTTCTCTCTCTAGCGCGTTAAATACGATTACATCATCAATTCTATTTAAGAATTCAGGAGCAAAAGCTTTCTTTAAGGCATTTTCAATAACTCCTTTTTGATGTGCATCTTCTTGAGATTTTTTCGCAGCGGTACCGAAACCAACACCTTGTCCAAAATCTTTCAACTGTCTTGCGCCAATATTAGAGGTCATTATGATAATGGTGTTTCTAAAATCGATTTTACGACCAAGACTATCTGTTAAGAAACCATCGTCCAGTACCTGCAACAACATATTGAATACATCTGGATGCGCTTTTTCAACCTCATCTAAAAGAATTACAGAGTAAGGTTTTCTTCTAACTTTTTCAGTTAACTGACCCCCTTCTTCGTAACCAACGTATCCTGGAGGTGCGCCAACTAACCTAGAGATGGCGAACTTCTCCATATACTCACTCATGTCAATACGTATAAGCGCGTCTTCAGAGTCGAAAAGCTCTTTGGCTAATACTTTGGCCAATTGAGTTTTACCAACACCAGTTTGTCCTAAGAATATAAACGAACCAATTGGCTTGTTAGGATCTTTAAGTCCTGCTCTATTTCTTTGTATAGCTTTTGAAACTTTAGCAACTGCATCATCTTGACCAATAACGTTCGATTTGATAAGCTCAGGCAATTCGGCTAATTTGTTGCTCTCTGTTTGCGCAATTCTATTAACAGGTATGCCACTCATCATAGAGACTACATCGGCTACATTCTCTTCACTAACTGTTTCTTTGTTCAGCTTACTATCATCTTCCCAACGCTCTTGCGCTATGTTAAGTTCCTTTTCTAGACTTTTTTCGTCATCACGCAGTTTAGCAGCTTCTTCGTATTTCTGTTTTTTAACTACACTGTTCTTAAGCTTTCGAACATCTTCCAGTTTCTTTTCCAATTCAAGAATTTGTTTTGGAACGTCCATATTAACGATGTGGACACGAGAACCGGCTTCATCTAAAGCATCAATTGCTTTGTCCGGTAAAAAACGATCGGTCATGTACCTATTTGTTAATTTAACACAAGCTTCAATAGCTTCGTCTGTATAAGTTACATTATGGTGGTCTTCGTATTTACCTTTTATATTATGTAAGATTTCAATTGTTTCATCAACAGAGGTCGGTTCAACAATAACTTTTTGAAAACGTCTTTCTAAAGCACCATCCTTTTCGATATACTGTCTGTATTCATCCAAGGTGGTGGCACCGATACATTGAATTTCACCTCTAGCCAATGCCGGTTTAAACATATTGGAAGCATCTAAACTTCCGGTAGCTCCACCCGCGCCAACAATAGTATGAATTTCATCAATGAACAAAATAACATCATCGTTCTTTTCAAGTTCGTTCATTACGGCTTTCATACGCTCTTCGAACTGACCACGGTATTTTGTACCGGCCACTAAAGAAGCAAGATCAAGGGTTACAACTCTTTTATTGTATAGAATTCTCGATACTTTTTTATTGATAATGCGCAAGGCTAATCCTTCAGCTATGGCACTTTTACCAACACCCGGCTCACCTATAAGTAATGGGTTGTTCTTTTTTCTTCTACTAAGAATTTGTGAAACCCTTTCTATTTCTTTTTCTCTGCCAACAACAGGGTCTAATTTATTTTCCTCTGCCATTTGGGTAAGGTCTCTACCGAAATTATCCAATACCGGAGTTTTAGATTTTTTGGCACCTTTTTGACTAGAAGAAGCACCGAAAGTACTTTCCTTTCCTTCATTTGTTTCTTCAGAATCACTTGGGAAAGATTCGGCCGTAGGGCCGTCTACCATATCGTCATCACTTGTAATCATAAATTTAAATTGCTCCTTAACTCCGTCATAATCTACTTTTAATTTGTGTAAAAGTTTAGTAGTAGGGTCATTTTCATTTCTGAGAATACAAAGTAAGAGGTGTGCAGTATTTATGGAAGAACTTTGAAAAAGTTTAGCTTCTAAAAATGTAGTTTTTAACGCACGCTCTGCCTGTCTTGTTAAGTGTAAATTCTTTTTATCTTTTTGTACGCCACTGGCGTTAGGGTTAGAAGGGCTAAGAATTTCTACTTTTCTACGTAGGTGTTCCAAATCCACTTCTAAAGCGTCTAAAATGCTTATGGCCTTCCCGTTTCCGTCTCTAAGAAGCCCAAGCATGAGGTGCTCGGTACCAATAAAATCGTGACCAAGTCGCAATGCCTCCTCCTTGCTATATGCAATTACATCCTTTACTCTTGGGGAAAAATTATCATCCATATACTATATTATCTACTATAAAATTACTAAATATGATTCAATCAATGGCAAATACCGTACCTATAATCGTTAAAGTTATTGTAAAACCCATTAAATGTGGCTTTAATATGACTTAAATAAGCATATAAAGTAAAAATTAACATAAGTCTGCCTAGTGTTAATAAAATTTAATATTATTGAATCTACATATTCTTGAAACGCCTAAGATTTAAGTATATTGGCATGCTTTTTTACTAATTAAAAAACAGAAGATTTTAAAAAATGGCTGACGGTGAAAAATTGATTCCCATTAATATAGAAGAAGAAATGAAATCTGCCTACATTGATTACTCAATGTCGGTCATTGTGTCAAGAGCCCTGCCGGATGTCAGGGACGGATTAAAACCTGTACACAGAAGAGTTCTATTCGGAATGCATGAATTAGGAGTTAGAAGTAATAGCTCGCATAAAAAATCTGCACGTATTGTAGGGGAAGTTTTAGGTAAGTATCACCCACATGGTGATAGCTCAGTATACGATGCCATGGTACGTATGGCACAAGAATGGAGTTTGCGTTATATGCTAGTAGATGGTCAAGGTAACTTTGGATCCATAGATGGTGATAGCCCTGCGGCAATGCGTTATACCGAGGCCCGTATGCGTAAGATAGCAGATGACATGCTGGTAGATATTGAGAAAGAGACGGTAGATTATCAATTGAATTTTGATGATTCTCTAAAAGAACCTACTGTACTGCCAACTCGTGTTCCTAGTTTATTGGTGAACGGTGCATCTGGTATTGCGGTAGGAATGGCAACGAATATGCCACCACATAATTTATCTGAGGTAATCGATGGAACTGTCGCTTACATTGATAATAATGATATTGAAATAGATGAGCTGATTACTCATATTAAAGCTCCTGATTTCCCGACAGGAGGAATCATTTATGGATATGATGGTGTTAAAGAGGCCTTTCATACAGGTAGAGGACGTGTGAAAATGCGTGCCAAAGCAACTTTTGAAGAGGTTCACGGTAGAGAGTGTATCGTAGTTACCGAAATTCCTTATCAAGTCAATAAGGCAGATATGATCAAGAAAACTGCCGATCTTGTCAATGATAAAAAGATTGACGGTATTTCTAATATTAGAGATGAGTCCGACCGTAACGGTATGCGAATCGTTTACATACTTAAGAGAGACGCTATACCTAACATCGTATTGAACATGCTGTATAAGTATACGGCATTACAAACTTCATTTAGTGTTAACAATATAGCCTTGGTAAATGGAAGGCCTCAGTTGTTGAACGTGAAGGAGATGATTCATTATTTCGTTGAGCATCGTCATGAGGTTGTTGTTAGACGTACACAATTTGAATTAAAGAAAGCCGAGGATCGTGCACATATATTAGAAGGTTTAATTATTGCTTCTGATAATATCGATGAAGTAATTGCAATAATTAGAGCTTCTAATAATGCAGATGAAGCAAGGACTAATTTAATAGAACGCTTTAAGTTAAGTGAGATTCAGGCTAAAGCAATTGTAGAGATGCGATTACGTCAACTTACCGGTTTGGAGCAAGACAAACTTAGAACCGAGTATGACGAAATAATGGTTCTTATTGCAGATTTGAAAGATATTCTTGATAAAAAGGAGAGAAGAATGCAGATTATCAAAGATGAGCTTCTTGAAATAAAGGATAAGTATGGTGATGAGAGAAGGTCTGTTATAAATGTAGCAGGTGGTGATCTTAGTATGGAAGATATGATACCAGATGAACAGGTAGTTATAACCATTTCTCATGCGGGTTATATTAAAAGAACTCCGTTAAGTGAATATAAGACACAGAATAGGGGAGGTGTTGGTCAAAAAGCATCTTCTACCAGAAATGAAGATTTCTTAGAGCATTTGTTTGTTGGTACCAATCACCAATACATGTTGTTTTTTACGCAAAAAGGAAAATGTTTCTGGATGCGTGTATTTGAAATTCCGGAAGGAAGTAGAACGTCGAAAGGTAGGGCGATACAAAATCTTATCCACATTGAACAAGATGATAGTGTAAAGGCATTTATATGTACACAAGATTTAAAGGATGAGGAGTATATCAATGCTCATTATGTTATTATGGCAACTAAGAAAGGTGTTGTTAAGAAAACATCTCTAGAGCAATATTCAAGACCTCGCCAAAATGGTATTAATGCTATTACCGTTCGTGATGGGGATGAATTGCTAGAAGCAAGGTTAACTACAGGGTCAAGTGAGATTTTCTTAGGCCTTAAATCTGGTAAAGCTATCCGTTTTGAAGAAAGTAAAACGAGACCGATGGGTAGAAATGCTTCTGGTGTGCGTGGTATTACTTTAGCAAATGACGAAGACGAGGTAATAGGTATGGTATCGGTTCATAATTTTGAAGATGAAATATTGGTTGTTTCTGAAAAAGGTTATGGCAAACGTTCTAGCATTGAAGATTATAGAGTCACCAATAGAGGTGGTAAAGGGGTCAAGACTATTAGTGTAACCGATAAAACGGGCGGTTTGGTATCTATTAAAAACGTTACTGATTCTGATGATTTAATGATTATCAATAAGTCCGGAATTGCAATTCGTATGAGCGTAGAAGATTTACGAGTAATGGGAAGGGCAACACAAGGTGTGCGATTGATTAACATTAAAGGTAATGACTCTATTGCGGCAGTTGCGAAAGTTATGAAAGATGAAGAAAATCTTGAAGAATCTCAAATACTTGATATAAAGGTAAATACAGAGGATATCGCCGAGATTGATGATTTAGACATCAAAGATGGCACAGAGATTGATGATTCTGATACCGAAGAATAAATATTAAAAAAATAAACACTAATAAATAATATAATTAAAATGAAAAATAGGTTACTACTTGTAGCGGCACTGACATTTACAATGGTCGGTGTTGCTCAAAAGAATGAAATAAAGTCGGCAGAGAAGGCGTTGAAATCTGGAGATTCAGCTGCTGCGCAAACTGCTCTTGAAGCTGCTTCAGGTACGATTGCATCTGCAGACGAAAAAATGCAAGCTCAATATTACTATACTAGAGGTAAAATTTATAATGATTTGGCCAAGAAAGGAAATAACGAAGCTTTTGAAAAAGCAGTAACTTCTTTCAAAAAAGTCATTGAAATAGAAAAAGCTTCCGGTAAGCAGAAATATACCTCTGAGACCAACCAATACATGGCTACATTGACTGCTGATTTAGTAAACTCTGCGGTTAGTGATAACAGTAACAGTAAATTTAAAGAAGCGGCAGAAAAGTTGTACATGAGTTATACACTTAGTCCAAAAGATACATCTTATCTTTACTATGCTGCAGGTAGTGCAGTAAATGGAGGGCATTATGAACTGGCCTTAGATTACTACAACAAATTACAAGAAATAGGTTACGATGGTAGTGGGGTTGTTTATAAGGCTACTAACGCTGCTTCTGGTGAAGTAGAACAAATGGATAAAGTACAGCGTGATCTCATGGTTAAATCTGGTACATATTCAAATCCTATAGATGAGAAAACTCCGTCTAAAAAAGCAGAAATCGTTAAAAATACAGCATTAATCTATACACAATTAGGCCAAGATGAAAAGGCTTTAGAAGCCTATCAGGCAGCAAGAAAGAATGATCCAAAAGATGTAAATCTTATTCTTAACGAAGCTAATTTATACTTTAATCAAGGTAATAAAGATAAGTTTAAAGAATTGATGGCTCAGGCAATCGCTTTGGCTCCAGATAATCCAGACCTTCATTATAATGTAGGCGTGATAAGCATGGAGCAAGATAATTACGAAGATGCGCGTACATCTTATAAAAAGGCAATTGAACTTGATTCTAAATATACTAATGCATACTTGAACCTTTCTACAACCTATGTAAATGAAGGGAATGCTTTGATCGATGAAATGAATTCATTAGGTAATTCTAGAGCGGATATTGCCAAGTATGATGAGTTAAAGGAGAAAAAAGATAGCTTGTTCAGGCGAGGTGCTGATGTGTTGGAAGATGCATTAAATAATAATCCTGAGAATGAAAATATCATGACCCAGTTGAAGAATATTTATGGAGCAATGGGCGATACTGAAAACTTCACGAAAATGAAGAAAATGTTAGGTGAGTAATTATAAGTTCACCAATAAATAAAAAGGTCCAAATAGGACCTTTTTTTATACTATTTTTTTGATAACCCTTAATAGATGTGTGTATGTTCTTGGATTATTATTAAAAATTCTTATATAATCTAAACGATCAATTCTAACTTTACCGTTCATATGAGTAATATAGTTCTTTTTCCATTATAATGCCTTAATGGTAAATATCTCCATTGCCATTGTCGAAAAAGGCTAAATCTCCTGCTTCACTTTCTTCTACAAAACAGGGGGTATTACCTTGCATAGACTGATTTTCTGCCGTTCGTAAAAGTTGATATCCATTAATTTCATATACCATTTGAGTAAATTCGGTACTGTCGATGCCAAAAGGTGATTACCCCTTTTAGTTCTAATGAAATTAATTCAGCATTGAAGTTTTAACCAACTTCTCTTTTGATTGTTTGAAATTATATAGTTGCATCAAAATTGATAGATAATGACGGAATATGAGGTGTACAAGATCTTATAAGTACTGGAGTTAAAACTTGAATACAGTATTCTATATAAGAAATTAAATCTGTGCTATATTTAGTATTTTCATTCGCTTTTTAAGAAATAAATTCATTCTCCAGTATTATAAACGAGAATTGGCTGTCGATGATCCCAACCTTCTTTTTTATTGAAAATTATTTTTATTTTAGACCAGTTTTTTCTGCTTTCCGGTACATTATAATGCTCACTAAGTTATATAACTAGTTCAGAAACCTCATCTGGGGTACTTTTAATGGGAACAATACTTAATTAAAAAATACAGTATTGCATTTGTATTTTTTCTGCACTTAATTTTTTTCAACTATTATTGCCGAAGCACCGCCACCACCGTTACAGATAGCCGCCGCCCCTAGTTTGGCATCATTTTGCTCCAATACATTTAATAGTGTTATTAATATACGTGCACCCGAGCATCCTAAAGGGTGACCGAGGGAAACAGCCCCGCCGTTAACGTTTACATTTTTGTCATTTAAGCCTAATATCTTCATATTGGCTAGTCCAACTACAGAAAATGCTTCGTTAAATTCAAAAAAATCAATTTCTTCTAGCTTTAAATTAGATTTAGCCAATGCCTTGGGCAGGGCTTTTGCCGGAGCTGTAGTAAACCATTCTGGTTCATGGGCCGCATCGGCATAATTTTTTATTGTAGCTAAAGGTTTTAGGTTTAACTCATTAGCCTTTTCTTTGCTCATTAAAATTAATGCAGCGGCACCGTCATTTATGGTAGAGGCATTGGCTGCAGTAACAGTACCGTCTTTAGAAAATGCAGGTCTTAGGTTAGGTATTTTGTCGATAAATACATTGTTGAATTCCTCATCTTTGGTAACCATTTTAGGTTCTCCACGTCTCTGTGGAACAGCTACAGGTACAACCTCATTGTCAAATTTCCCATTTTTCCAAGCATCGGCAGATCTTTTATAAGATTGTATGGCATAAGCATCTTGGTCTTCTCTACTGAATTCATATTTTATAGCGCAAGCATCTGCACAAACGCCCATTGCATTTTCATCATAAGCATCTACTAACCCATCTTTTTGCATTCCGTCAACTAAAGTTGATGGTCCAAATTTTGTTTCGGTTCTCATATGAACGTAATGAGGAATAAGACTCATGTTTTCCATCCCTCCGGCAACGACAATATCAGCATCGCCTAAGGCAATTGCCTGTGCACCTTGAGTTACAGCTTTCATTCCTGAAGCGCAAACCTTGTTTATAGTAGTGCAAGGTACTGTATTCGGGATACCAGCAAAAATAGCGGCCTGTCTGGCAGGTGCTTGCCCGGTTCCTGCTTGAACGACATTGCCCATTATAACTTCGTCTACCAATGTAGGACTAAGATTTATTTTCTTTAAAGCACCTTTAATAGCTGTAGCTCCTAATTTCGGAGCAGGTATTGTTGACAATCCTCCCATAAAACTTCCTATTGGGGTTCTAACAGCTGATACAATAACTACCTCTTTCATGTTTTTAATTATTTGATTAGACGAAATTACTAAATTCTATAGCAATCCAAGGGATATCATTTCAATTACTAGTTATCAATTAATTATTTTCTATTTTTGATGAACCTAATACAATTTTTTTGGATAATCTTTATAAACAGCAGTCGCTCATTTTTAAATATTTACTATATGTTGTGGCTGTTGCATTTATTGTTTTTTTCTTGCCCAAGGGAGGTAAATTTAAATATGAATTTCAAAAAGGGAAACCTTGGCAGTTTGAAAATTTATATGCTCCTTTTGATTTTTCTATACAAAAGACCGATGCTGAAATAGCAAAGGAGAAGCAGATTATTGAAAGTAATCAGTTACCTTATTATAAATATGATAAAGTTGAGGTTGATAAAGTTGTTGAGTTATTTGAAAAAAAGTTTGAAGATAAATGGGGTAATACCGAACTTAGAGACCGTCAGAAAAAGCGTTTAAAATATTTTTCAAAATTTATTTTAGATTCGGTTTATGCTAAGGGAATTCTACAAAATAATGGAAAACAAGTACAAAGTAATTTTATATTTCTCGTAAAAGATAATGAGGCAAGTAAAGTACGGGTCTCAGATTTTTTTAGTGTTAGTGAAATTAATAACTTGGTTGGTCAGGTTCTTGCAGAGAATAACCTATCTATATTTGAAAAAGAAACTCAGGAATTATTTGTTGATATTATAACCCCTAACGTTAGTTTTGACAGCAAACTTACCCATAAAGCAAGAAATGAAGCTTTGTCGAAACTTTCGTATACGAGAGGAACCGTAGATCAAGGTCGGTTGATCATCGCTAAAGGGGAAGTGGTCGAGGCAGAGAATTTAAAGATTTTAGAATCTTTGAAATCTGAGTATGAATCAGAATTATGGACCGCCAGCAATTATTATTATTTTTTAATTGGGTATACTGTACTTGTCGCTCTTGTTCTGATAATACTTTTTTTGTTTCTTAAAAAGTATAGAAGAACGGTTTACAATAATAATGTAAAAGTTACCTTCATATTTTTCAACATATTATTAATGGTTTTTATAACCACAATGATTATAAAGCATAATGATCGATTGGTATTTGTGGTGCCGTTATGTATTTTACCACTTATATTAAAAACATTTTTTGATGCTAGGTTAGGTTTGTTTGTTCATGTGTTGACTATACTTATTCTAGGTTTTGTGGTGCCGAATAGTTTTGAATATATCTTTCTCCAGATTATAACGGGTATTGTAACTATTCTAACGGTTTCTGAGCTTTATAAAAGAGCAAATCTCTTTGTTAGCGTCGGTCAGATTACACTTATATATATCATTGGTTATTTAGCCTTTCATACTATACATGAAGGTAATTTAAGCGATATTGAGTGGTATACTTTAGGTCTTTTTCTCCTGAACGGAATGATTACTCTTTTTGTTCAACCATTGATTTATATTTATGAAAAAGTATTTGGACTGGTTTCTGATGTGTCGTTATTAGAGCTTTCAGATACTAATTCCAAACTTTTAAAAGAATTATCTAACAAGGCACCGGGAACCTTTCATCATTCGCTACAGGTGGCCAATTTGGCAGAGGCTGCCGCTAACGAGATAGGTGCAAATGCTATGTTGGTCAGAGTAGGGGCATTATATCATGATATAGGTAAGATGAATGAGCCTACTTATTTTACAGAGAATCAGGTTACCAACGTTAATCCACATGATGAGTTAAGTCCAAAAGATAGCGCACGTATTATTATTGATCATGTCATAAAGGGAATAGAAATTGCCAGAAAGAATAATATACCCGATCGTATTATAGATTTTATAAGATCACACCATGGTACAACATTGGTATTTTATTTTTATAAAAAGCAGAAAGAACAGGATGTGGAAATGAATGAAGAAGATTTTAGATATCCCGGTCCGTTGCCATTTTCTAGAGAAACGGCGATTTTAATGATGGCAGATTCTGTAGAAGCAGCATCTAAAAGTTTAAAGAATCCTACTTTTTTGATTATAGATGATTTTGTCGATAAAATTATTTCTGGTCAAATGAAGGCAAATCAATTTTTGAATGCAGATATAACCTTCAAGGAAATTGAGATAATCAAGAAAATTTTTAAACAAAAGCTCATTAATATTTATCATTTGCGTGTGGAATATCCTGAGTAACAGAAAGATATTTTTTTCTTAAAAAAAGATTGAAAATAGTTGTGTATAATCAGTTATACTTACTACATTTGCATCCGCTATTTAGAGCAACAGTTCATTGAAGAATTACTGGAGAGGTGCCTGAGTGGCCGAAAGGAGCGGTTTGCTAAATCGTCGTAGGTGGAAACATTTACCCAGGGTTCGAATCCCTGTCTCTCCGCAACAATATGTTGAGAGATATATTTTTTGATAACCAATTCGGGGTGTAGCGTAGCCCGGTTATCGCGCCGCGTTTGGGACGCGGAGGTCGCAGGTTCGAATCCTGCCACCCCGACAAATAGGGTGTTAAAATTAATTTTTTAATATGCAAATTAATGAAAACCAGTAAAATACATTTTTACTGGTTTTTTTGTTTCCATTTGGGAGCAAATCTCTTAGTGTCCTATTTCGTGTCCTGTTTTTTAGGAAATAAATTCCTAAATTTATAGTTCAAGCCCGTATTTGACTTTCGAGGCGATTTGGCTTTCGTTTAACTGATTTAATAATCAAAAACGAAAGTAATGACAACTTCACACACATTTAATGTCCGTTTTTGGTTGAAAAAAAACCTCAATCAAAAAAAGATGGGACCATTCCCATATACGCCCGTATTTGGATAGACAGTATCCCTATTAATGTAAGTGCCAAAGAATCTATTTTGGAGGAGCATTGGTGCGCTATTGCCTGCTATGTAAAGTTTAGGACAAAGAATGCAAAGTATATCAATGAAATTCTGGATGATATAAATTCTGGAATCAAAAAGGCCTATAAACAACTTAAGGATGAAGGCAGGTTAATTACGGCACTAGCTATAAAGCAACGGTACTTAGGTAAGGATAAGGTAATTTTAACATTCAAGACGTTATAAAATACCATAGGAAGGAAGAATCGGGAAAACTAGCTCTGGGTACCATAAAAAACTATTGTAAGCTTCCCCTAGATAGAACTGCTTAGTTTTCTAAAACTTCATTAAAGTGACCTCCTCCCATTTTATGTACCGGTCATAACTAGGGAATCCGGGCTATTTTGATTCTTTTCGATATACTCGTTGGGGGACATGTCCCCCAACGAGCCATGTGGTCTAAAACCGTTATAATCTTCTCTCCAATGGTCAAATTTCTCTTGGGCATCATGCAAGGAAAAGAACCAATTGGCGTTCAGGCATTCATCCCTAAAGGAGCCATTAAAACTCTCTATGAACGGGTTGTCGGTAGGTTTTCCAGGTCTTGAGAAATCCAGTTCCACTTTATTTTCATAAGCCCATTTGTCCAATACCTTGCTGATGAACTCGCTGCCGTTGTCCACTTTTATACGTTTTGGAAGCACTTCGCCCCCAAAGGTAATGGTTTCCATAACTTGTACCACATCACTTCCTTTTAAGGACTTGCCTGCATGGATGGCAAGGCATTTTCTACTATAATTATCCACTACAGTCAAGCCCCTGAACCTACTGCCGTTGTACAGCTGGTCAGAGACAAAATCCATGCTCCAGCACTCATGTAAACTGGAGGCGTTGCCTTCATTTGGTTGCCTATGTGCGGCAGAACGGTTTCTTTTGGGCCGCTTGGACCTCAGGTTCAGCCCTTCTTCGCAATAGACCCTGTAAACACGCTTATGGTTGTCCATGAAACCCTCACGTCTTAAAAGGATGTAGATCCGCCAAAAACCATATCTGACCCTTGTGGCGGCTATCTCATTCATACGCATCCGAAGAAGCTCATCGTTCCTCCCCTGCGGTTTATAATAGAACACACTTTTGTGCAACAGCACCAAACTGGTACAACGGTTTATGGAGATATTGTACTCCATGCGTATGTTGCAGACCATCTCCCGTTTTCGAGCTGGCCTCAGAACTTTTTTTTCAGTACATCCTGTAGGATCTGTTTGTCAAGGCTAAGGTCGGCCACGAGTTTTTTTAATTGCGAGTTCTCCTCTTCAAGGTTCTTGAGCCTGCGCAGTTCCGAGACCCCGAGACCTCCATATTTCTTCTTCCAATTATAAAAAGTCGCCTCGCTGACCCCCATCTTGCGGCAGACCTCGGAGACCCTAGTCCCCGTCTCGGCCTGTTTGATCGCGAACACAATCTGAGATTCACTGAATTTTGATCGTTTCATAAGCAAATAATCTATTTAAAGTTAAACATTTATTCGCCCATAATCCTCTAGTTCCAAACTGTCCGGTTTAACGGGAGGAGATCATATTTTACTACATCTTGCTGTTTTTTTTTGAGCCTTGTGCTGCTTTGCGGTTAAACCATATTTTAATTTTGAAGTCTTGCTTTCTCGGTGCAGACTAAAATCAATGGGAATAAAGAACACTTCCGTTCCAATATCCTGCCACCAGTAGTTTAAAACCTAGCTAATAGGTTTTTGACAAATGGTTGTGAATCCTTGAGATACCTTCCATGGTCTTTCCTGTTTTTATAAGACCGGTGTCATCAAAAACCAAGCATCTCGTAGTGTTGGTCGGAGGTGTGAAAAGTTCATCTTTCAGTAAATATAGCTTTACAAACTGGGCTAAAAATGCTCTCCAATTTATGTTTAGATTTGCTGAAATTCGATAGTATGTATCTTTTCCACATTGACACCATTCTGTGCCCTTACTGAATGTAAGCCCATAAACAGAGTCAATCCCAATAAGCGGTAAAATTAAAAGTGTAGAGATAAAGCTCTCGAATGAAAAACCTGCCTTTTTACACCAACTGAACTGTCTTTTCATTTTATTGAAGCCCAAAAATATTGAGATGTGCCCGTAAATACTCTGAACCAAGCCAAACCTTATCAAACTTCCCTTTTATTTCTTGAATTTTTGCAATATCTTCATGTTGTAGCATGTTTTGTACTTTGTGCATGGTAGCTTGAAGATACAATAAAACCAAGGGTTTTCCTTGGTTTTCATGCTATTTTTTTTCACTTAAACCCTGCACATAATGCGTGCGAAACTTGAGTACATTATAATTTTATAAGAATTTTCCATCTTAACGTTGGTTATGGTATAGTCCATCGTAATGATTTTATCCAATATGCCTAAATCATTTTAAAATAATGGAAGTGATTCATTGTATGCCTAAAACTATATATTGTACAGGGTATATTTTTCAAACCTGCTATGGCTTACTAATACGTTTTCAGTTGATAATTTTTTCTGGTGATTTCTGTGAAATTGAAGTAGATAAATATTGAGAATAAAATATATCAAATCACATATCAATCAAAAAATCCGGGCAATAAATAGGGATAATAAAAAACACAAATAATAAGAATAAGATAGCCCATAGCACCCACATAAATAGAGGAAATGTAATCAACCCTGCTTTTGAACTTGGTGGTCGCATCGAGTGCGCAATCAATCCGTGAATTCCAAAACTTAACACTAGAAATATAAGTGTTGAAACAATAAGCAAAAAGCCTTTTGATTGCAATTCTTTCGTAATATAGAGTACCACACCCAATACTACCGCAATTATAATTATAATTCTAAATGTACGTCTAGCCATTTTCTATGTTTTAAATTAAATAATTATTTCAGATGGAATACGCCATAATGCTTCGAATTAAAGCTGAGTAAAGGTATTTTGCCATAAGATTCCATTCTCTTGACTAAATCACGATGAAAAAATTTGGAATTATAGCCGTCACTTTCTCGTTCTAACATTGCAATGAGATCTGCGTTAGAGTTTCCAAAGTATACTCGTAAGGTTTCAAAAGCATCTTCTGAATATAAAATTTCCAATTTCAGGTTCGTATAATCAATATACTTATTGATTTTAGCTTCCAAGTCTTTCTTATTTCTTTTTCCAATATTTTCTTCTAAAGTCGAAATATGAACAATCCTGATTTTAGCATTAAAGGGTTGAGCTATTTCAGTTAACTTATTGATAGCTCCTAAATCTTCCTCTTCAAAATCAGAAGCATACAGTATGGTTTCAATTTCTGTCTTTACAGAATCATGAGGGATTGTTAATACAGGACAAGGTGCATTTTTAATAAGTTTTTTAGCAGTACTGCCCATAATTAATTCGCGTAATTTACTGTTACCTTTCATTCCTGTAACAATCAAAAAAATATTAAGAGCATTAGCTTTTTCAATAATGCCTTTTACTACAGATTTGTTTTCAATAGCATCAATTTCAATATTTAGAGTAGCCACATCATCTTTTAATATACGCTTACAAAACGCTTTTAGTTTTAAATTGTGTTTTTTCAAAGCATCTCCCTCAAGGTCTGGAAATGCAGCTTCGGGCTTTAAGCTTATATCATCTAATAATGTTGGATAATCGAACACGTGAATCACCAATAATTTGGCTTCCATTTTATCACTCATGTTATAAGCATATTTTAATGCTAATTCAGAGTTTTCTGAATAATCTGTAGCGTACAAAATAGTTTTCATTGTGCTATTGTTTAATAGTTAGAATCAAATTTACATTCCTAAGTGTTCTTAACAAATGACCTAGATCATTATCAAAATAATAGGTTATTATTGATTTAAGTCATTTCTTCTGTTCATTCTCATGAATAATTTTATATTAAAATAGTAACGAAATGAACAATTTTAGAAATAGACCCAAATACAATTACATTCACGAAGCCGATTGGCAACAGTTAATTATTCTCACTGAACATTGGAAATCCGACCTTTTATTTTATAAAGATGATATACGCTTTTTATAGCGTTTAATCGATAGGTATTTTCTGAGGATGTCAAAAAAAGAAAATATTAATTTGGTAAGAGAGACTGAAGTCAATTTGATGGAAGTAGACGTCCAATGCGTTTCTTTACTTAAACGCACAAGTATTCATTTAACACATTTAGCAGACTTAATAGATGCCTCATTTAAATACGATGCCATATATTTATACAAGAGCACGAGCGTTTAGAAGATGACTTTGCGAGTTTTTTTAAAACAGTTCGAGAAAATAAAAAAGATATTTTAAGTATTATAAAACAGGTAATGGATAGTGAAGCGCTTGTAAAAAAATGTAATGAATACTTAGATTAATATTTT
>Ga0209344_10001173_pt1 | contig 36091 bp, 29 predicted proteins | sample Cruoilmetagenom6_FD_187293 | JGI IMG/M metagenome (GOLD analysis project Ga0209344, IMG submission 187293) | Oil polluted marine microbial communities from Coal Oil Point, Santa Barbara, California, USA - Santa Barbara Oil Seep Sample 6 (SPAdes)... | ecosystem: Environmental > Aquatic > Marine...
CCTCTTTAGGAGCTTTTTTTTTTGCGACATTTCCCCTTCAAGGGGCTTCCTCAAACAACGTCATGCGGGCGTGGTTAATGATTAAACCAGGTATTTAGTTATTAACTATATGTTTCAGGAAAAGAGAAAAAAGAGTAGAAAAGATGTTGACAGGTAAAATATTATAAGTGAAAATATACAATAAACGAATCATTGCTATAATTTATGAATATCCCTTTATAATTTTTTACGTAATATTGCATTTTTTTGAGTATGCTTTTTTTGCTGAGAGAATGATAGTTTAAGAGTATGATGTCTGTAGTTATAGACAGTCAACAAACAAACAAACGATAGGTAGAAATAAGTGGTCTTTTACTTTATTAATGAGGGTGCATTTTATATTTTAGAAGAAAATATTTTTTGAGAATTAAAATTGTTTAGTTAATCTTCATCTGGTGTAACAGCAATAAAAATAACATTATATAATATTTGCAAAATCTGAGTCGGATATGGTTGAGCTGTTATAATTTCTTATCATAACAATATATTATGTTTGAGAAAATACTATTATCATATGTTTTCTTTTATTGCGAATTGCATTTTATTTTGCAAGGAGGATTACATGAAAAATATAAACGATTTTTTTTTAATCAGTTTTTTTCTTTTGATAGTTGTATCGTGTTCCAGCGATAAGGAAAAGATTGCACAGAAAAATGAGCCTGAACCGGAATACAAGTTATTTGAAATCTTTGATGATTATCCGGCCTTAAGAAGTTCTTTTGCCACAGTTGATAAAGATAAATTTAACAAAACTCTGGCTGCTGCAACAAATGAAAATCTCACAGAAACAAAAAATATTTTTGATATAGCCGGGCGATTGCTTTTGCCTCATCCCGATAATGATAAGCAGGTTCCAGTCAAACTCTTATAATAGATGCTGTTGGGTATCTAAACAGTATTTTAAATAGAATAATATATCAGGACAAATTTGATTTTGATCCCAAATTTAATTTGAATGGTGATTTTTATGATAATTATTCAAAAAGTTTTTATTCCTATTTTGATAAATTGACAAAATTTTCAGATCCTGATGCTAATGATCAAATAAACTTATCAAAACCTGTTATAGAGATAGTAAATAAAATAGCAGGTTTTAAAAGAGCTTATTTGCAATATTGAGTCATTTATGACAAAAGACGGTGCTGGATACAAAGGCAGTAGTGAGGTTTATAATAGAAATGATGAAAAAGTATATAGCTATAGCCTGCTTAGCGAAATTCAGAGAAATGTTTTGCCCAATGCGGTTTCCCTGTGAATTCTCTGATATAATTATAAAAATTCTGCCTGGTGTACTTGCAGTTTTTAAAGGAAATTATAAAGATCTCCTTGTCTTTATAATCTTTCTTTTAAAAAAGGATGGTTTTCTTGAATATTTTGTTCATGCTCTTGACTCTTCAAATAACACAGAAGAGATAATAAAGCAGCTATCTAAGGAAACTGTAACAGTAAATAGAAAATATGTGGGATCCAAGGTAATTATGACAACAAAAAAGACATTTCCTGGATTTTTGTGTTCAGACCTTGTTTCAAAGCATACTTCTTCATTATGGAAAGGTTTGGCAGAGCTTTTGGAAGATTTTTCTATTCTAATCGATGATAATAGAAAAGCAGGTATACAATTAACTCCGGAAGAGCTCCCAACTGTTAAAAATGATCAAAAACAACAAAATAAATAATACATAAGGCAACAGATAAGACCTTGTGAGCGCAAAACAAATAAATTGCATTTATTTCATTTTCATTGCTTTAATGATTTATTTGTTTTTAAGTGATAGAATAAATTCAATACATCTAATTTATTATTATTAACATGGTTTTTTTTTATAGCACTAACTATTATCCGAGTTTTTTTTACAACTTTATCGACAGTTTGGAGTGCTCAATACACAGCATAACCTGATTTATCATTCAGTTTTTTGAAGTATTTGTAAACCTTAATCTGAAAACAAATTTCACTAACACTCTCCTTTTTTGTTTTCCATATTTCATTTGAAGTCGTTATAAAATTCCGGTGAAAAGTATCAAGCTGGACAATTCAGTTCTAAAATATCGCTATTTTTTGGGAATGGAATTGGAATTAAATAGGGAGATAAAACTCCTCTGAAATTATAATCAGAAATAGATTAAAAATTTCTGATTATTTTGTGAAAAAAAATACGAAATATGTTGACAACTTAAATGATACAGATAAAATAAAATAACCGAATATTTGCTAAAATTTATACATGCCTTTATTTTTTAATCGAATTGTTGAGATAGTTACAGAATTGTTTTTGCTGTGATGGATTCAGTATTCTGCAATGATAACAATTATACGCTATTAATGCAAGGTTAAACAAACAAACATTAGGTAGAAATTGATATGTTTATTTAAAGTAAGCCAAGTTTTTTATTTATTCGACAGGCTGCTTGTGGAATGAAAATTTTTTCAAGTTCAAGGCGGAAATTAAATAGCAAATAACCATTTTACTTTACAGGGAGGATTGCATGAAAAGTATAAACGAGTTTTTTTCAAAAAATTTGTTAATTGCTTTTTTAATCAGTTCTATTCTTTTAATAGTTGTGTCGTGTTCCAGCGATCAGGAAATGATTGCCCAAAAAAATGAGCATGAACCGGAATACAGGTTATTTAAAATTTTTGATGATTATCCGGCTTTAAGGAGTTCTTTTGACAAGGTTGATAAAGGTATCTTTAACAAAACTCTGGCTGCTGCAACAAATGAAAACCTCACAGAAACAAAAAACATTCTTTATACAATAGGACGATTGCTTCTGCCTCATCCAGATAATGAAAAATCCACTCAAACTCTTATTATAGATGCTGTGGGATATCTAAACAGCATTTTACATAGAATAATATATCAGGACGAATTTGATTATAATTCTCAGTTTAAATTTAGTGGTGATTATTCTGCTGATTATTCAAAAAGTTTTTATTCCTATTTAGATAAATTAACAGAGTCTTTGGATTATAAGACTAATGATAAAATAAATTTATCAAAACCTGTTATAGCTATAGTAAATAAAATAGCAGGTTATATTAATGATAAATATAAAGGAAAAGAGCTTGAAGATACAGTTGCAGATGCTATTTTGTATTTAAAAAATTATAACGATAAAGCAAAAGAGGAGACAGAAACCCAGGTATTTGCAAAACTTTTGCTTCAGGCAAATGAAGAAATGCTTATAAATGATAAAACGCAGCTTGGCATAGATTTAAAAAAAAATGAATATGATAAAAAAAATTATACAAATCTGGGAGTAGGTGATAGTGCAAGAGGGGTGGACGTTTTATTGTCAGGTGTTAATGATTTGTTAAAAGATAAAGTAAACAGACAGATTACATATGATTTTTTGCGTGAAATAGGCAATTTTTTTTCAGCAACTTCACAGGATAAACCATTAAAACAGGTTTTAAAAGAGCTTATTTGCAATTTTGAGTCGTTTATGACAAAAGGCGGCTTGGAATATGAAAATAATGAGGTTTATAATAGAAATGATGAAACAGTATATAGCTATAACCTGCTTAGTGAAATCCAAAGAAATGTTTTGCCCACTGCGGTTTCTCTTTTAATGCGGGCAGACAGAAGCCCGGTTTTACATGATAGAGATGGCAAAAAAGTATATTTTTTAGACAGGTTGATAAAAAATATGCGGTCATTCGGGTTTGACACATACGATAATAATCATATAGCTTCTCATTTGGAAGAATCTTTATATGATTTACTTCGTTTTGATACATACGGAAGAGACAGGATAAATGATCCCAATGCATGGGATGCTTCTTTTATTGAAAGCATTTTATTTACAGTGCAGGCAGCTGTAAATTTAGGATGGATAGACGGTGGGAAAACAGGTGAAGTTACAGGAAATGATCCAAACGCAAATCACGGGCACGGAAAACATGCCGGAACAATAACAATTAACGATGCTTTTTTCAGCTGTAAAACAAACAAGGTATTAGGAATATTAAATTTTTATGATCTGGCTTTTAATAAGGAATCAAAAGATCACATTTTCAGATGTAAAAATTACTTTAGTGCTGATGAAAAAGATAAGTTTAAATTTTATTTTGACTCAAATTATTTTGCTTTAAATTTTGCAAGCGGATTTTGTATAGGAGATTTAGGGGTTCCCCATGGAGGTAATCCAAATGGATATGAAGGTGAAAAATTAAATTCTTATCTTGGCTATACAGGTAATGGGATAGGAGATGGCGATGGTGGCCGCTGGGCTTTTGAACTGGTAGGCAGGGCTGCACTATTTGGGGAAGGGCCTTACTATTCTGTGAATGACGAAGTTGTTGATGGAGAAGTGTATACATATTTTAGACCCGATGGCAAAGTGTATGCCAGAATATTAAAAAAAGGTTCAAATCCTGAAACTGACTGGTTTTACAGCTATCCTTTTGAAAATGGAGATGCTGTTGATTCAGATATTATTGTTGAAAATAATAAAGTTGTAAGCAAAAAAGAGCTTAAAAACTTAAGAGATGGAATTTATAAAAGTTTTTATAAAGAGTATCTGGCAGGGTTAAATAAATTTCCAGAACCATATAAAAGTGAATCCCAGCGCGAAAACAGATATCGGGAATGCTGGAGAGGTGATTACCTTATGGTATCTTATACACCTTTTTTAGGCAATCAAGAAAAATATTGTACACCTAATGATATGAGCGGTAAAGCAAAAGGGCCGGATTATCTGGAAATTTCTGAAATAATACCTGAAAAAAGCATAGACCGTGAATGTAAAAACAATGATGAGTCCTTTTATAGAAATGTGCAGTATGCATTTACTGAAAAAAGAATTGCTCTTACTATACCGCTTTATGCAAAGATTGATTTAAAAACGATATTAGAAGGTTTAGGGGTATACATCCCAGGTTTCATAAACCTTGAAATTGTCAATCTGGGTGCAATGATTATAGCTCAGGGAAATGGCATTGGCGGGGTTTTACAATTAAAAAAAGTCAACAGTACCAAATATTTTTCAGGTAATGGCAATAATGCATGGGCAAAAAAAAGAGATCCTGATGATTCTGATAAATTTTGGTATAAAAATTCAAAAATACCTGCTGATTATAGGCTAAAAATTGCCTTGCCTGACAAAATCATTGCAGGATATGCTGGGGGTTTTGTGAAATCAGCAACGTCTGCAATGGGATTTAAATCTTTAAATGATCTTATACTTGCATTTCTCTGGGATTTTGTTTTTGAAGATGGTTCATTTTTGCCTTCAGTTGCAGACCGCAATAGTGAGCAAATAGTGCGCATGTTTTTACCTCGCAGTCAGGAAGGACCAGATTACGGTTCACAAGGAGAAAACTTTTTAACAAATGAAGGCGATTGGTATATGGGGTCAAGAAAAGGCGCTCTAAGAGAAGCCAGGCGGGGCTGGGGATTTGAAGCTGTAGCTAATGATGAGACCTGGAGGAACAGAAACGGAATACCAGCATTACTCTTTCTGTTTATTCAGTCATTTTTAGAATTTACAGAATATGATAAGGATTTTCATGATCCTCTTAAAGCAAATTCCGGGATTGTTAAAAATCCATTTCAGGCTTTTACAGATGGTTTGCTTGTACCATTAGTAACTACAATGAGCTATTATCAAAAAGAGCATGAAAACAGCCAGTATCCACGTGGGTGGTGTCAGAGGATACTGGGAGACAACGCAAAAACAGAAAGTTATGCTGCTGATTATCAAAATGGGTATTTTCTTACAAGAAGCTGTGATGTAATAGGAAGGGAACCTGCAGCTCCTTCAGGCGGATGGGTGGAAAGAGAGTTTTACAGACCTGCAAAAATAAGAAATCTGCTTAATATTATTACTGACTCTGATCCATTTTCTGTGAATCACAGCAGGTGTGACAGTGCATTACCACTGTTTTTTGAATATGATGCAGCAAATCATTATACTACAGATCCTGAAAACAAAACAAATACCAGAATCTTAACGCAACTATTTAAGCTTTTGTATATTCTTGGCGATAGCAAATATGATGATCCAAAGGCAATAGATTATAATGATCCTGATTTTGACAGGAGTTATGAGAACTGGGGAACAAGACGAAAGATATTATATGGAATTGAACAGATCATATCAATTGCAAAACCTGTAAAAGGAGAGGTAATAAAATTTAATACTGTAAATGTTAAAAGAATGAAATATCCTGACTGGATGTTTTCAGATTTTGGTATAAGAGCATGTGATGTAAACACTGAAGATGATCCTTTAATTGGACTATCCCAGTATCCTGACAACAGGCAAAATCCAGGTGATTGGGATAATTTTAACAAATTTATTGACGCTTTAGGGGCTTTGTTTAGCAGTAAAAATCCTTCCGGTAGTAAATATAATATTATGATTGATCTGATTGATGTGATTGATATACTTTTGACAAGTGTTGAGATAACAGATGATAATATTAAAGGATTGCGTCATACTCTGGGGATTGTATTGACAAAATACAATGCTGATAAATTAAAATGGGAATATCCTGATGAGTTATCTGACATATTTATAAAGATTTTGCCTGACATGCTTGCAGTTTTTAAAGGTAATTATAAAGATCTGCTTGTTTTGGTAAATTCTTTTTCAAAAAAGGATGGTTTTCTTGAATATTTTATTCATGCTCTTAGTTCTTCAAATAACATAGAGGAGATAATTAATCAACTGTCCAAGGAAACTGTAACAGTAAATAGAAAATATGAGGGATCCAAGGTAATTATGACAGCAGAAAAGACGTTTCCTGGATTTTTGTGTTCAGACCTTGTTTCAAAGCATAATTCTTCATTATGGAGTGGTTTGGCAGAGCTTTTTGAAGATTTTGCCAATCTAATAGATGATACAGAAAAAACAGGCATAGAATTAACTCCAGAAGCGCTTCCAACTGCAAAACACTAAATTTTATCCTGAAGATTAATTAGCAAATACAGTATCACGTGCGGGATAATTATGAGAAAGCGTGCAAAGGTTATTTTGGTAAAGCGATCTTTGCCTCCCTTAAAATCATATATGGAAAAATGCTGTAATTGATGTTTTCTTGACATATAGTTGTTATTGATCTTATAATAAAAGCCATTTTATATAAATGATGAACCTGTATAGATTCTATTGTCAAAGAGACTGCAATTAAATAGATAATATAAAATGGTTGTTTAAGTAATTTGTTTATTATCTGAATATAGATGGTTTATTAAAGGAGATATAATATGCCAGCAATGCTAATCAAAGGAACAGAAATTCGGGAAAAAATACTTGAGGAAATTACTGCAGAGGTTGCGCAAATTAAAGAAAAGCACGGTGTTGTTCCGGGTCTTGTAACAATTTTGGTTGGAGAAAGTCCTGCTTCGATATCATATGTTACTTTAAAGATAAAAACTGCACACAGGGTTGGTTTCAAGGAAGTTCAAGATAGTCAGTCGGAAGATATTTCAGAACAGGATCTTCTTGATCTTATTAATAAATACAACAAAGATGATTCTATTAATGGAATACTTGTTCAATTGCCTTTGCCAAAACATATTAATGAAAAAAAGATATTAAATGCAATTGATCCTGATAAAGATGTTGATGGATTTCATCCTGTAAACGTGGGTCGATTGATGATTGGCGGATCTGAAGTTATTTTTCCTCCGTGTACACCCGCTGGAATTCAGGAAATGATAGTGCGTGCAGGCGTTGAAACAAGTGGCGCTGAAGTTGTTGTGGTTGGACGTTCAAATATTGTTGGAAAACCAATAGCCAATATGATGTTGCAAAAAGGAGATGGCGCCAATTCAACGGTAACAGTTGTGCATACAAGAACTAAAAATCTTGAAGGACATTGTAAAAGAGCAGATATTCTTATTGTTGCAGCAGGTGTTCCTGGGCTTGTAAAACCAGAATGGATTAAACCTGGTGCATGTGTCATTGATGTTGGAGTTAACAGGGTTGGAGAAAAAATCAGTGAAAAAACAGGAAAGAAAATTGCTATATTAAAAGGGGATGTTGACTTTGATGCCGCAAAGGAAATTGCCGGGTCAATAACACCTGTGCCTGGAGGCGTTGGACCTATGACAATAACTATGCTAATGAAAAATACTTTAAAATCACTTAAATTTAAATTAGGTATATAGTAGTATAAAAAATAATATTTAAGCCAAGGAGAATTCATGCACTTCTCCTTGGAAGCGATCAGGAACGCATACACAATTAATTATGTATGCGTTCCTGATCGTAGTAAAAATCATATCTTTTTATAAATAATTTATCGTTTAACTTTTATACACCGGGGCATTTAGGTTTTCATATTGACATCTTTGTATATTGTTGATAAGTTATAATCAAAATATATTTTCCTTTCGTGAATTTTAAGCTAAGGTGATAACTATTTGAAATAGCTACAAAATGTGTTTCTACCTTCAGCTAAGTCTTATATAAAATACCAATTAACCTGTTGGAAACTATTTCATAAAGGCAATGTGGGATGAGAACAAAATTTTCTTTTATTATGGTAAGCGCAAGTAACCTGTCAGTAAGACAGATAGATATTTCAAAGCCTTTATTGCTTTTTTTTGGCTTTATATCGATGTTGTGTTTTTTTATTTTTGTTTATGTTGTTTATGATTTATATGACATAAAAGATAAATTGGCCGATTATAGTGAACTCAGTGGAAAAATGTTAGGCCAGAAAGATGAAATAACAAACCAAAGAAAACAGATTCAATTTTTTGCGAAACAAATTGATCAATTAAAAGCAAAACTTGTTACGTTACATAAGTTCGAAAAAGACATAAGATTAATTGCGAATTTAGAACAAAAAAAGTCAGAGCGTCACAGCTTATTAGGGGTTGGAGGATCAATCTCGAGTGATCTTAATACTAACATAAATCTTGAAAACAGTCATGGTGGTCTACTACGTGAAATGCATGATCAAGTTGCGCAGATCAGTTCAGCTTCAATTTTTCTGGAAAACGATTTTTGTGCTTTAATCAAACGATTTAAGCAACAGCGAAATGTTTTAGCTTCGACACCTGCAATATGTCCAACAAAAGGCTGGGTATCATCTAAGTTTGGATACAGAATATCACCATTTACTGAACTGCGTGAATTTCATAAAGGATATGACATAGCAGCTCCTATGGGTACACCAGTAGTTGCTACGGCAGCTGGTGTTATTCGTTATAAAGGGAAAAAAGGCACATTAGGCAACATGGTTGTACTTGATCATGGCCATGGAATGATAACACGTTATGCTCATCTTTCCAGGTTTAAGGTAAAACGTGGTAAAGCTGTAAAAAGAGGTGATGTTATAGCATTGGTTGGCAATTCAGGTCGAAGTACAGGGCCTCATCTCCATTACGAAGTTCGTCTGAACGGAGTTGCTGTTAATCCTGAAAATTACATATTAGATTAATATTTTGTGAAAAATGCATTATTTTTTCAGTATGTAAGGAAAATTGGCATACTTGCTGTATTCAAGCTTTTTGCATCCTGAAAATAGGAACAAAAAAAGACAAGCAGAAGTGCGAGGGTATTTTTCTTTGTTCCTAAGTATAGCTTTATAAATGATAGTTGTAATTGACTGTAATTAATATATTTCCTTTTTTATCACATCTTAAATGCCCAATATTTTTTGTTTACCATATTTTAATTATGTCGATTTTATGTCAAGATTGTTTTTAATTTGTTTCATGATTTGTTGTGGGTCAGAAGCTATAATATTCCTAAATAATAGACTATTTTTAACATAACAAAGTTGTTTTTTTGAAAATATGATTGTAATTTAGGTTATGTATATTGAAATTTTAAAAAAAAGTGTAATATTATTGTTAATAATAACGTCTATTATTATTAGATTAGAATTCTTTTAAGGTTTTAAGGTTTATCTGTTTTGTAAAGTTTAAAAATGAAATAATTTAAGAAAAGGGTTATAAATTATTTTGTCTGTAGGTCTATTTACCTGTTTAGACATTTGCCAGGTTTTCTAACTCAAATAGATTTCATTAATTTTAATTTTGTTACGGGGATAGATTTATTAGAATGATTTCAAATTTTTTAACTAAATTGTTTGGAAGTAAAAATGAACGGGAATTGAAAAAAATCAAACCGGTTGTTGAAGTAATTAATTCCCTGGAAAATAAGATGGAAGCCTTAAGTGATGAAGATTTAAAAGCGCAGACTTGTTTGTTCAAACAACGCATTGAGCAGGGTGAAACACTTGAATCAATTTTACCAGAGTCTTTTGCAACTGTAAGAGAGGCCTCAAAAAGAACACTAAAAATGCGACATTTTGATGTTCAGCTTATTGGTGGAATTATTCTTCATAGTGGCAAAATTGCTGAAATGAAGACAGGAGAAGGTAAAACCCTTGCTGCTACTCTTCCTGCTTACCTTAATGCACTTACTGGTAAAGGAGTGCATATTGTTACAGTGAATGATTACCTGGCAAAAAGAGATACTGAATGGATGGGGCAGATATACAAATATTTAGGCCTTTCTATTGGCACAATATTGCATGGGCAAAGTGAAAATGAAAGCCATGACGCATATAAAGCAGACATTACATATGGAACAAATAATGAGTTTGGTTTTGATTACTTAAGAGACAACATGAAGTATGACAGGGAGTCGATTGTCCAAGGGTATTTAAACTATGCCATAGTTGATGAAGTAGATTGTATATTGGTTGATGAAGCCAGAACTCCGTTAATCATTTCTGGACCTGCAGAGAAGTCAACTGATTTATATTATAAGATAAACAGCATAATACCACGGTTTCATTCTGATAAAGATTTTACCAAAGATGAAAAAGCAAGAACAGTGAGCTTAACTGAGGAAGGTGTTGCAAGTGTTGAGAAAATATTAAAACTTGATAATCTTTATGATCCCAGTTGTATTGAAATTTTGCACCATGTTAATCAGGCTCTTAAAGCTCATGTTCTGTTTAAACGTGATACAGATTATATTGTTAAAGATAATGAGGTGGTTATAGTTGACGAGTTTACAGGTCGCCTTATGGCAGGTCGCAGATATAGTGAAGGTTTGCACCAGGCATTAGAAGCAAAGGAACATGTTAAAATAGAAAATGAAAATCAAACCCTTGCTGCTATCACTTTTCAGAATTATTTTAGGATGTATAAAAAACTTGCTGGTATGACTGGTACAGCTGATACTGAAGCTGCAGAATTTAAAAAAATATATAACCTTGATGTTTTTGTAATACCCACAAATCAACCAATGATAAGAGATGACAAACCTGATGCTATTTATAAGACTAAAAAAGAGAAATATGACGCTGTTTTGGAGGAGATAGAAGATCTCAATAATAAAGGACAGCCTGTGCTTGTTGGTACAATTTCGATTGATGATTCTGAGCTGTTGTCAAAAAAATTAAATAAAAGAGGTATCAAACATTCTGTTTTAAATGCAAAAAATCATAAGAAAGAAGCTGATATTATTTCTATGGCTGGACATAAAAATATAGTGACAATTTCAACAAATATGGCAGGCAGAGGAACAGATATACAGCTAGAAGATGGTGTTGTTGAGTTAGGCGGACTTCATATTATTGGGACAGAACGGCATGAAAGCAGACGAATTGATAATCAGCTGAGAGGAAGATCAGGAAGGCAGGGAGATCATGGATCATCTCGTTTTTACCTTGCTTTAGAGGATGATCTTCTAAGAATTTTTGGCGGTGACCGTATTACAGGCTTAATGGAAAAGCTCGGGATGAAAGATGGAGAGCCAATTGAGCATAAAATGATAAGCAAAGCTATTGAAAATGCCCAGAGGAAAGTTGAGGGACATAATTTTGATATCAGAAAACAATTGTTAGAGTATGATGATGTTATGAATCAGCAAAGAGAAATCATTTATATTCAAAGGCAGGAAGCTCTTTATGGGAAAAATTTAAAAAAGTCCATTACAGAAATGGTTGTTGAGAAAGCTGAAGAAATAACTGAAACTTGTACACAGCAACAGGATTCTTCACAGCAATTTGATGTTGATAAGCTTTCTGATGCGGTTTTTAAGCAGTTTAACTTCAGATTGAATCATGATTCGGTTGTTGATAAAGTTTCTTATGGAAACAATAAAGAAATATTGGCAGGGTTGATTTCAGATCTGTCTGTTACAGAATATGACAAGAAGAGAGCATCGTTTGCGGCAGTAGTAGGGACAGAAGAACTGGAAAAATTAGAACGTATAATTATGTTGCAAATTGTAGATAACCTGTGGAAAGACCATCTTTTAAGCATGGACCATTTAAAAGAAGGGATTGGCCTTAGAGGTTATGCACAGCAAAATCCGTTAATTGTATATAAAAAAGAGGGATTTAAAATGTTTGATGCCATGATTTCCAGGATTAAGGAGGAAGTCGTGACAACATTTTTCAAACTTCAGATAGTTGAGGATGATAGGAGTTTTGATAAATTAAACCGTAAAGAAGAGCAGGATATTGTAATGTCGCATGGCAGTGAAGTAAAAGCTAAAACAGTAAGGCGAAATGAAAAGAAAATAGGACGTAATGATCCTTGTGCATGTGGAAGTGGTAAAAAGTATAAAAAATGTTGCGGTTAGTAATTTTATTGACTTATCGTGTATTTATTGTTCATGATAAAATATAAATCAGGTGGCTGTATATTTTGGTTTGTATTTGTTTAGTTGCAAAAGTCTGCAGTTACTTTTTTTATCAGCTTTAATGTTGTATTTGATATTTTTTAATCTGGTAAAGTGCCCATACCGTATTAGAAAATAATGTATAAAAAATATTTTTTGGAGGAACAAAAAGTGGGCTTGTCTGAATTTGAATATAAAGAAAAAGTGATTTCAAAAACCCGGGATGATATTCGCGAGCCACCATTATATAAGGTTTTAGTTCTTAATGATGACTATACTACAATGGAGTTTGTTATAGAAATTCTTATGACTTTGTTTAATAAATCAGTCAGAGAAGCAACACGTATTATGCTTAACGTTCATGAAAAGGGGATCGGTGTTTGTGGAGTTTATATTTTTGAGGTAGCTGAAACCAAGGTTAATACTGTGCATAATTGGGCAAGGCAAAATGGTTTTCCTTTAAAGTGTAAAATGGAGAAAGAATAATTATGATCAACAGGGAACTAAGCACAATACTGGGATATGCAGTAAAAGAGGCAAAAGACAGATATCATGAGTATGTTTGCGTGGAACATCTTTTATATGCTATTTTATGTGACGAAGATGGTTCTGGCATAGTCAAAAATTGTGGTGGTGATGTTGATAGGATTAAAAAGGCTATCGAGTCTTTTTTTAAAAGGCGTCTTGAAACTGTTTCAGAGGAGAGAAAATATGTACTTCAGCAGACTATAGGTTTTCAAAGAGTTATTCAAAGAGCAGTGAGCCATGCACGTTCTGCTGAAAAAAAGGAAGTATCTGTAGGTGATGTTTTGGCTGCAATTTTTTTGGAGCAGGATTCCCATGCGAAATTTTTTCTTGAATCTGAAAATGTTTCGCGATTGATTGTATTAAACTATATTTCACACGGAGTTCCCGATTCCAGGTCACAGAATGAGCAAAGTGGATTTGCAAAACCTGGTAGTTCTGGAAAAGAACAGAGCTCTGATCCCCTTGAACTATATACTGTTGATCTTGTTAAAAGAGCAAAACAAGGGAAACTTGATCCGCTTATTGGCAGGGAGCCTGAACTTGAACGTACAATCCAGATACTTTGTAGAAGAAGAAAAAACAATCCGGTTTATGTGGGAGATCCTGGCGTAGGGAAAACAGCTATGGCTGAAGGTTTGGCTATTAAAATACATGAAGGTGCTATTCCTGATATTTTGAAAGATGTTCAGTTGTATTCGCTTGACCTTGGTGCATTGTTGGCAGGAACAAAATTTCGTGGAGATTTTGAACAGCGTTTAAAAAATGTTATTACAGCACTGAAAAGCAAAAATAAGGCTATTTTGTTTATAGATGAAATTCATACAATTGTTGGAGCAGGTGCAACAAGTAGTGGAAGTATGGATGCATCAAATATCTTAAAGCCATATCTTACAACAGGTGAATTAAGGTGTATTGGCTCAAGTACTTACGAAGAGTATAAAAACCATTTTGAAAAGGATCGTGCCTTGTCACGGCGTTTTGAAAAGGTTGAAATTTCTGAGCCGGATGTTTCAAAGGCCTACAAGATTTTAAAAGGACTTAAAAATGTTTATGAAAAGCATCATGGCATTTCTTACACAGATTCAGCACTTAAGGCTGCATGTGAACTTTCTGCCAAATATATTAATGACAGATATCTTCCGGATAAGGCTATTGATGTAATAGATGAGGCAGGTGCATATCTTAGACTTTCAGGCTCAGATTACAGAAAAAACGTTAAGCCCTCTGATATTGAAAAAATTATAGCCAAAATGGTAAAAATACCTTCTATTAAGGTAACCTCATCAGACAAAACAAAGTTGGCAAATCTTGAGGAAGAATTAAAGCAGGTTGTATTTGGTCAGGATGAAGCAATAAAATCTCTTGTAACCTCAATAAAACGTTCTCGATCAGGGCTTGCTGCGCCAGGTAAACCTATAGGTTCATTTTTATTTACAGGGCCAACAGGTGTGGGTAAAACAGAAGTTGTAAGGCAGTTGTCATTTATTTTAGGAGTTAATTTTATACGTTTTGATATGAGCGAATACATGGAAAAACATGCAGTAGCACGTCTGATAGGCGCACCACCTGGCTATGTGGGTTTTGAACAGGGCGGGCTATTAACAGATGGTATTCGGAAAAATCCTTATAGCGTACTTCTTTTTGATGAAATTGAAAAAGCCCATCCGGATTTATTCAGTATTTTACTGCAGGTTATGGATCATGCAACCTTAACAGACAACAATGGGAGAAAAGCGGATTTCAAAAATGTGACTATAATAATGACTTCAAATGCCGGATCCCAGGAGATGAGTGTACAAAATATTGGTTTTGGAAAAGACCAGTATGATGCAAAGCATAAAGGAAAAAAGGCTATAGAAAAATGTTTTAGCCCTGAATTTAGAAACCGTTTGGATGATATAATTAATTTTAATCCTTTGTCTGTTGGGATTATGGAAAAGATTGTGGACAAATTTGTGGCAGAACTAAAAGAGCAGCTGTCTTATAAAAAGGTTTGTATTGCAATATCTTCTGAAGTAAGAAGCTGGCTTGCGGCAAAAGGGTATGACCCTTGCTATGGGGCAAGACCTCTGGCAAGATTGATACAGGCGCAGATTAAAGATAGACTTTCTGATCATCTTTTGTTCGGAAAACTTGTAAATGGAGGTAATGTTTTTATTAATCTTTATAATGATGAGTTAGCATTCACATATAATAAAAAAAATTCATCTTGATGAATTTAAGCTTTTAACTATACTGCAGTAATGGAAATAAAAAGTGGCTTATTTAATAACCTGATTTTAGTCTTGTTTTAAATATTGTTCACAGGGAGCATAATAATGTCTATTTTTTATTTATCGGAAGAAAATGTCTTCCCTTCACCGAATTTTGCATCACAAGCCGGTTTGGTTGCGGTAGGCGGTGATTTGAGTGCTGAACGGTTGCTTCTTGCTTATCATATGGGCATCTTCCCCTGGTATAATGAACAAGAACCCATTTTGTGGTGGTCGCCTGATCCGCGACTTGTGCTTTATCCGGGAGAGATCAGGATTTCGAGAACCTTAAAAAAAATTTTAAAAAAACAGGTTTTCTCTATTACAATAGATATGGCTTTTGAAGAGGTAATAAACTTGTGTGCAAAAGTCAGAGTGGAAAATAATGAAAAAACATGGATCAGTAGTGATATGATTAAATCCTATTGCAGACTGCATAAAATGGGCTTTGCTCATTCAGTTGAAGCCTGGTATAACGGTGAGTTAGTTGGTGGTTTCTATGGGGTTTCACTGGGAAGATGCTTTTGCGGAGAGTCTATGTTTACACTTATTAGCAACGCATCAAAAGCGGCTCTTGCTGTTTTTGTAAAATATTTGGAAAAAATGTCTTTTGATTTTATAGACTGTCAGGTTGCAACAGATCATTTAAAACGTTTTGGCGCACGGGAAATACCTAGATATGTTTATTTAAAGCAGCTTGAAAAAACATTAAAAATGCCCTCTTTGTGCGGAAAATGGAATTATTTACAGTAATGAATCACTTTAGACTGAATTGTTGCTGGATTATATTTGAACTATTATATTCGGATGTTGAGATTAAGGCGGAGGAAAATGAAAACTTGTAAATTGAGAACAATAAGCGGCAATTTAGGTTTTACACTAATTGAGCTTATGGTAGTTATCGTTATACTAGGTATACTTGCCGCAATGATAGTACCAAGAATAATGGGACGTCCTGAAGAAGCAAAACAGCTTAAAGCAAGAATGCAGATTGAGAGTTTGGAAACATCACTAAAGCTTTATAAGCTGGATAATGGAACATATCCTACTACAGAGCAGGGAATTCAGGCATTAGTTGAGCCTCCTGAGACAGGAATACAACCAAAGAATTGGCGTAAAGGTGGTTACATTGAAAAAGGGAAAATTCCTAAAGACCCTTGGGGCAGCGCTTATGTATATCTTTGTCCCGGGATTAATGGTGATTTTGATATAATCTCATATGGGGCAGATAATGTTCCGGAAGGTGAAGATAAAAATAAGGATATCAATAACTGGGAAATTGAGTGATTAAATATTTGTTTTTTAGTGTTAAATGTTTATTTTGTTGTATTTTAAGACAGAAATTCTGCAAAATATTTTTTAAATTTTAAGAGCTTTTGTTTTCATGAGTATTATAGGAAACAATACAGGGTTTACATTAATCGAGCTGATTGTTGTGATAACGCTTGTAAGTATCATGCTTTTTTTTACAATGCCCAAATTCCATTATGCTGTTTTGGGTAATGAAGCAACCGATGTTTCCTTATGGATTGTGGGGAAAAGTAAAGCTTTAAAAGAAAGTGCTGTTTACAATCAGAAAAATTATGCGCTTGAAGTTGGTATTAACGATAACAGACTTTGGATTTCAGATGAATCAATGTCAGATGAAGATATTGACCTTGCAATAGATCAAGGGTTTCAGCTTTCTTCAGGTGCCAGAATTATAGATGTTGAGTATCCTGATAAAAGGGGTAAAGTCTCAAGTGGAACAATAAAAATCAGCTTTTACAAGAAAGGGTATTCTGATAAGGCTTTGATTCATCTTGCAAAAAGCGATGACAAGGTGTTGTCTTTTCTTTTTGAGCCTTTTTTGTCAAAAATCAAAATTTTTGATGAATATATTGAATTTGATAGTTGATGTTTTTTTACTCACATCCTTAAAAAGAAAATGAAAATATTATTTAACAAATATAAAGTAAAAAAAAAAATTTTTACAAAAAAGACAGATAGGGTGCATACTGGTTTTACATTACTTGAAGTTATGATATCTGTTTCGATAATGTCAATTGTTTTGGTTGCTGTATATAAAATGCATATGCAATCTATTTCCATGAATAATATTACAATGTTTAATACAATTGCTCCTTTGCTTGCGCAGAAAAAAAATTCACAGTTTCAGCAAAGTTTATTAAATGAAAATGGTTTTTTAAATGATATTAACAGTGACTCAGGTGCTTTTGGAGATAAATTTCCAAGTTTTAGCTGGAAAATGTCAGTTGATGATGTTGATTCTGATTTGCTTGGCAATATTTCAAAAGATTTAAAAAAAGTTGATATTACTGTTATTTACAATGAGAATGAATATGTTTACAATCTGAGAACGTATTTTTTTGTAAGAAGTTAATGTAAAGCAGAAGATTTGTTGCATAAAAAAATTAAAAAATCATTTAACGTGTTTTTATTGTATTGCGAATTATTTGAATCAAACTATGAGTTTTATTAATAGAGTTGAACTGAGATTTCCATATTTGTGCATAAGTAAAATACAAGGTTTTACTCTAATTGAAATTCTGGTTGCAATTTTTATTTTTGGTATTGTTATAACAACTTTATTTACATCTTACAGTTCAGTAATTTTCAAAAATGAAGCAATCGAAAATAATATTTTGTTATCTGAGATGGCAAATAATTGTTTAAACCGTATGATGATAGATTTTAATTCGATCTATATATCATTGCCTCCTGTTTATAAACCTCCTGATTTTAATGATCCTCCTGATCCTTATCGTTTTGTCGGAGATACAATTAATGTGGGCGATACTGAATTTTCAAGGCTCAAATTTACATCAAGAGCACATGTTAGTTTTGGGAAACAAATGCAAGATGAAATCGCAGAAGTCGTATATTATGTTCAAAAAGGCAATGATGGCAAATATATATTAAGACGTTCAGATAGTACATATCCATTTGAGCCATTTAAAGAAAATAAAAATGATCCTGTTTTGTGTGAAAAGATTAAATCATTAGTTTTTTTTTATTATGACAACGATAATCAAGAACATGAATTTTGGGATTCAGATTCAAATGAGTATGAATATTCTATTCCGAAATATCTTGTTATTAAAATTGAGCTTGAAGAGAATTCAAATATATTTTCATTTGAAACCAGTGTAGCTTTTCATGTGCACAGGGATGATTTTCAGGATAAATACAAAAATGATATTTCAAAATAATCGTGGAATAGCACTTATTTTATCAATTGCTGTTTGTTCACTTCTTTTTACAACAGCATTGTCATTAAACAGAAAAGTCAGATTTTCTATAATTGCGTCCGCATCTTCCAAAGACCGGCTTATTCTATCTCAAATGGCATGGTCTGGTGTGAACGCAGCAATTGCTCTTCTTGTAAGAGATAGATATGAGACAGATGACATAGATTCTGTGCAGGAAGATTGGGCCAACACGGAAAAAATCAATGAGTTGCTTGCAGATATTTTGTATGAAGATGGGACAATTGAGCTTAAAATTACTGATGAACTATCAAAGATTCAGGTAAACGCAATTGTTGATAAATTTCCTTCAGGCAGCAGGTTTAATTATCCTCAGAAAGACATGTGGGAGAAATTTATAAAGTTTCTAATTTCAAAGGATGACAGATTAAGTGATCTTGTACCAGAAACTATTACTTCATCTATTAAAGATTGGCTGGATTCTAATGATGATGATGCGATTACAGGGGTAAACGGAGCTGAATCGGATTATTACCAAGGGCTTGATCCACCATATTCCTGCAGAAATGAACCTGTTAAAAACCTTGATGAGCTTGTGCTGATAAAAGGAATTACGTCCGAATTATATTATGGAATTATGAAAGGCTATTCGGTTTCCAGATGTTTGACAATATATGGGGCAGAAAGGGTCGCTAATTCAGACAATCTAATTAAATTTAACGGTAAAATTAATATTAACACAGCAGATATTCCAGTACTCATAGCACTTTTGCCAGAGGGATCTGAGGAGCTTGCTAAAGATATATACGATTACCGCATAGAAACATCAGATTCAAAATTTGTAAATGATATAAAAAGGAAAAAATGGTATCGCCATGTGAGTGGTAGTTCGATAATCCTTACACCGAAAAGAGTAAAAAGGTTTGAAAAACTTATAAGATATGGAAGTGATTTATTCAGAATTGACACAGATGTAGAACTGCACGGAATAAAAATGTCCATGTCTGCAGTTGTTAAAAGAGAAAAAGATAAAGCAACACAGAAATGGATTTGTAGAATTTTAAGCAATAACATGTCATAGTGATGTTACTATTATCAATAATGTTATATAGTTAAACATATAATATAAAGATCGGTTGGTAAGATTATAAATGAGCGAAAAGGTTTTAGGACTTGATATTAGAAGCAATGCTGTGTCTGCTGTATTAGTTTTAAACAGCAGCAAAGGAAAAAGCATTGTTGCATATGAACATGTTGAGATAGATGTTGAAAAAGAGCCTGAAGATGGCGTTTCTCATGCTATGGAACAGATATTTGAGAAAATAGATCCAGTTGGTTCAACGTGCATTGTATCTTTGCCCCCGGATAAGGTTTCTTATAGAAATATTCGGGTTCCATTCAGGGCTGAAAAAAAAATCAATCAGATTCTTTCTTTTGAGGTAGAGTCTACATTACCATCTGCAATTGAAGATATGTTAATAGATTATCATATCGTAAATGAATTTGATGAAACAGACGATGCCGATATTATTGTTGCTGTTATTAATCGTTTCAAGATAGAGTTTTACCTTAATATACTTTCTTTGTCCAATGTTTATCCTGAGGTTGTTACAATTGGAGGTTACTGCTTAGCTTATTTTTTGACTGATTTTTATGATCTTCCTGAAAGTTGGCTTTTAGTTAATACTGATGCCTGTAACTGTACTGTTTTTTTTGTTGTTAATAGAAGGATTTTTCTTATACGTTCATTTCCAGTTAGCAGTCAGATACCATTGAGGGCAGAGGCCGTTTCTTCTGGGATTGAACATGTTCTTTTATCTCTTGATGAGATGTTTAACTTAGATTGTTTTCCTGAGAAAATATTTTTTTCAGGATGCAAAATTGAAGATGATAAATTTTGGCATACTATTGAAGAAAATACAAATATTTCTGTTCAACCTGTTAATTTGATAAAAAAAAATAATATTTTTGATATAGATACATTTTTAAAACAATTGGATTTGAATGAATTGGATTTAAATGAATTGGATAGTGCACTTGCTCTAACATTTGTAAAACCTGATAGATTTAGGGGGATAAATTTTCAAAAAACGGCATTGTCTATTAAAAGTTTTTTTATTGAGCACAAAAACAGGTTAATAAAAACTGCTGTTTTTGCATGTGTTGTGCTTTTAAGTGCTTTAATAAATATTATGATAGAAACAAAAAACCTTAGTGCAAAAGTGGATAATCTGGATAATCAGATTAAAGAAATTTTTACCCAGACATTTCCTGATGTGAAAAGAATTGTAGATCCTGTACAACAAATGAAGGTAAAGATAAAGGCGGCTAAACAGAACTCATTTTTATATGGAAAATCAGAAAAAAATATATCTGCAATTGAAATATTAAATGAAATCAGTAAACAGATATCAGATAAATTGGATATTGATTTTCAACGATTTGTAATTGGAAAAGATAATGTGTTAATCACTGGAAATACAAGTACATTTAATAACGTGGATGATATAAAAAACCGTCTTGATAAAGTTGAATTTTTTAAAAAAGTAACTATAAATTCTGCAAATATAAACAGATCTGGAAATAGTATACATTTTAAACTTAAAATTCAGTTATAGGGAAAAAATATTTATGGGCGTTCAACTTGAAAACCGTGAGAAATATCTGCTTTATTGTGCGCTATGTTTCATATGCGTTTTTATTCTAATGCAGTTTATTGTTTTTCCATTAATTGAAAAAAAAGATCGTCTTAATAGAAGCTTGCAGGTTAAGACAAAGATACTTGAAGATATTTATTTGCTAAAATCTGAATATCAGGAAATAAATCAAAATGACAAAACATTAAAGTCGGGTTTTGCAAAAAGAGAGAAGGGGTTTACACTATTTTCATTTATTGACAAAATAGCTGGCGAAGTTGGAATTAAAGATCATATTTCATATATGAAGCCATCAACAAAACAGCAGAAAAATAGTAATTTAAAAATATCGCTGATTGAAATGAAGATAAAGGCTTTAACCTTACAACAGCTTACTTCATATCTTTATCGAATTGAGACATCTGATAACAAAGTATATATTACAAAAATGTCAATTTTAAAAACGAGTAAACCAGAAGGATTTATTAATGCTATTTTGCAGGTCGAGACAATAGAGGTGTAATAAATAAAAAAGGTTATTTCCAAATCATATATTTTATCACATAGCAATCAAATTATAAAATACCTTTGTTATAAATAAATTATTTTGTTATAATTATTTTATGATGAGCAAAAAAAAGTGGGTTTCATATTTTATTGTTGCAATGGTTGCGTCAGTTTTTTTTATTTATTTTCTTTTTCCCTCAGATGCGGTTAGAAAATATATTGTATTTAAACTCAGTAGTGCTATGCCTGATTACACGGTAACGATTGAAAAAATTAAACCTGTTTTCCCACCTGGAATCAAGGCTGTAAACCTGTCTGTCTATTATCACAATAATAATTTGTTTGATGTAGAGCAAGTAAGGATAATTCCGGGAATCACATCTTTTTTCGGACAAAAGGCCATTTTTTTTTTCGATTCTAAAGCTTATGGCGGCATTGTAAAAGGGCAGTTAGTTTTTGCAAAGGATATGCCCTTTAGCCTGATGAAAGTTAAGTTAGATTTGTCTGATATCCGGATAGGAGATATTAAGGCTTTAAAAGAGCAGTCATATTATCAGATACTCGGAACATTAAATGGTAATGTTGAATATTGCATTAATGAAAAAAATTTAGTTTCAGGAAAGGCTTCTTTTGTTTTGTCAGACTGCCAACTTGACATTAAAAATTTATTTGTTAAGTTAAAGCCTTTTCAATTCAAGCAAATTAAAGGAAAAATGAAAATTGATAATAATATTTGCAATATAGAGCAATGCACTATAAAAGGAGACCAGGCGAATTGTAATATTAAAGGGGAAATAATCATTGCTAAGCCGTTCCCATATAGTATGTTAAATATTTACGGTAATATAAATCCTAATCCTGAATTTATTGTGGATTTAAAAAAAAGCCTTCCTTTAGTTTCAGTTTTGCTGACTAAAAAATCAGGTAAAAATGGTTATCCATTTAAGGTAGAAGGCACATTTGATAATCCTGATTTTTTATTAAAATGATATTTAGTTCATTAAACTAAAGCTCTGTCAAACAGTATAAAATAAGGCTTTTTTACCATATTTATTCTATTTGATTTTTTTATGCATTTTTTTGTTTAAATAGTTTTAAAAATATTTTTATGAAGCGTTTAATTACTGGAGTAAATATTTTATTAATAGGAATTACGGTCTATTTTGTTATTGATGTGTTTTATGCTATAACAACTGATCACTTGGATCAGGCTATTTTATACAGACCTGATCCAAAAATTGCACTTTCTGAAAAAAAACATAGCAAAAAAGCATTGAGCCATTATAAGGCAATTGTTAATCGCAATCTTTTTAATACCAACAATAACAAAACTAAAAGGCCTGATGCTATTAATCTTGAAACTCTTGAGAAAACTGATCTTACTTTGAAGCTATGGGGCACTATTACAATAAAAGGCTCTGCTTTTTCATATGCAGTTCTTGAGTCAAAAGGCAGTAAAAAACAAAATCTTTATAAAGAAGGTGATGTTGTCGAGAATTCAAATGCAGTAGTGAAGTTGATTTTGCGCGAAAAGATTGTACTAAATGTTAATGGTAGAGATGAAATATTAGATATGGAATCAACAGGTAAAAGTTCAATTTTTTTAAGAATTCCTGAAAAAATAGAAAGCCCTTCCGCGAGAATCATTCCAATCAAGCGCTCTCAAATAGAAAATGCCATGAGTAATATTGCAGATCTTATGAAACAGGTTCAGATGCGTTTACATTATGAAAATGGAAATCCGGATGGAATTATTGTTGACAGGATTCAGCTTAATACTATTTTCGGTGATATGGGGTTGCGAAAAGGTGATATAATAAAAGAAATTAATGGTGATAGTATAGAGTCAGTTGAAAGTGCTTTTAAATTTATGAACAATTTAGAAACATCTTCCACAGTAAATGTTAAATTTTTGCGCAGGGGAAGAGAAAAAATGTTTAATTACAATATTGAATAGTTTTATACTATAGCCGTTTTATGAGTTTGTAAAATTTTTATTTTTTAAAAAAAGGTGTTAAAAAATTGTTATAGATTTTAAAGAAATAATATATGTTGTTTGTGGTTAATTTTTGATTCATGAATAAATTTAAAAATTTTTGGCACGGTCTAATGAAAATTTATTACAAAAATATAAAGTATTTAATATGTTTATGTTTATTTTTTGGTTTATTTTTTGACTGTAATATAGGTGTAATTAAAATATCTGCTGGTTCCTCTATCAAAAGTAATTATAATAAAGATAAGAAAAGTGGTCAATTTGTTTCAATAGATTTTAATAATGTTGACATTAATGTTTTTATTAAATTTATCAGTGAAATAACCGGGAAAAATTTTGTTGTGGATCGCAGAGTTAAAGGAAAGGTAACCATAATTTCACCAACAAAAATTTCTGTTGACCAAACATATAAAGTATTTGAATCTGTTCTGGAAGTTCACGGATATACTACAGTACCTACAGGAAAAGTGATTAAGATTGTACCTTTTTCCGATGCTAGGATGAAAAATGTTGAAACATTATTAAAGCAGGAAAAATTTGCTCCTGAAGATAAGGTTGTAACTCAGGTTATTTTTTTAAAATATGCACTGCCAAGGGATATTAAGCGGTTATTTGCTCCTTTTATTTCTAAAAATGGCGTTATTATGTCCTATAGCCCAACAAATACGATTATAGTGACAGATGTTTATTCAAATATAAAACGTTTGCTTAAAATAATTAAGGCTATTGATGTGGAAGGAGTTGGGCAGGCAATATCTATTATTCCCCTTAAATATGGAGATGCGAGAAAGCTCGAAAATCTGTTATCCTATATTTTCAGGCCAGCTAGAAGAGTGAAGAATTCGGTTACATCAAAAACTGTCAGATTTGTTGCTGACGAGCGGACAAATACAATTGTTATGCATGCAAGTGAGGTGGATACTCAAAGGATCAAGAAGCTGATTAAATCTCTGGATCAAGAAGTTCCAAAGGGAAAAGAAAAAATTCATGTTTTTTATCTTGAGTATGCGACTTCTGAAGAGTTAGCAAAGGTGCTTCAAGCCATGTCTTCAAGTAAGACAAGTCGAGCTAAAGGGCCAAGCAGAGTTCCTCTTGTTTCAGAAAAGGTTGTAATAACGCCTGATAAGGCAACAAACAGCCTTATTATAATGGCGGATAAGGATGATTATATTGTTCTTGAAGAGATAATAAAAAAATTGGATATTCCCAGATCCATGGTATATATTGAATGTCTTATAATGGAAGTTAATATTTCAAAAAATTTTAATATCGGGGCAACATGGAGCGCTTTAGGGACCACAAGAGTTGATGGCTCAGATGGAGTTTTTGGCGGTTCATTTAATAATAGTACCTCTACTACTGCACTTGCGTTAGAAAATGCCCCTTTGTTACCACTTAGCAATGCACAGGATTTTGCTGTTGGTATAATAGGTAAGGTAATAAAGTTTGATATGGGCGGAAAAGAGCAGGAAGTTGTAGGTCTAAATGCAATGGCCAAGGCGCTAAAGATAAATCAAGACGTTCATATATTGTCGTTGCCGCAAATATTAACAACGAATAATGAAAAGGCAAAAATTGTTGTTGGGAAAAATATTCCCTATCAGACCAAGTCCGGATTTGAAGGCGACTCTACCTATAATTCATATGAATACAAGGATGTTGGAAAAACTTTGGAAATCACACCGCAGATAAGCAAAGACCGTATGGTTCGTCTTAAGATTTCGCTGAAAGTTGAGACTTTAGATGCTGTGACAACTGGAGGTCAGGGTACTGATGGAAGCGTTCGGCCCACCACATTAAAACGTACAGTTGATACATCTGTTATAGTAAAAGATAATAATACAGTAGTAATAGGAGGCTTAATCGGTGAGGATCTGTCAAAAACTGCAAGAAAAATCCCATGTCTTGGCAGTATTCCAGTATTAGGGTGGCTTTTTAAATCATTCGCCAGAGGACGCAGCAAGACAAATCTTTATGTTTTTATAACCCCTCATGTTGTGAGACATCCGAGCGAAGCTGAAGAAATATATAAGAAAAAGAAAAGTCATATTGATAAGATCACAGGTGAAAGTGAAGATTCAGAAACAATTAAAATGTACAGAGAATGGAAAAAACAGTCCGAGGTTATGCAAATTGATTAGATTTTTTTCCCCATTTCTTAGTATACTTTAAGATGAAACAATAATTATTAAGCTGTTTTTTAACTCAAACAAAAATAATGATACTATCTCTTCCAAATATACTCAAAGAAAAATATAGTGTTTCAGATGATGACCTCAATGAATCTGTTAAAGTAAAATTTGATAAGGGCATAAGCCTGGGAGAAGCCCTTGTTCAGAAGAAAATTATTACTGAAACACAACTTCTGGAAGCACTTGGTATAGTTTATAATCTTCCTGTTTTGCCGGAGCTTTTATTTGAGGAAATAAATAGTGATTTTCTTGGTCAGGTTCCAAAGCATTATCTTAAAAAATACTGTATGGTTCCTTTGGTTAACAAACATGAAGATAACCTGGGAGATGAATTTCCTGAACAGTCTGAGGATTCTGGATCTGATTTGAAAAAGGTAAAAGAGAATATTGTTGCATTAAACAATCCATTATATTTTCAGCAGTTGGATGATCTGGTTAAGATGCTTAATATGGATGATTATAAAGTTGTTCTTTCAACAAAAGATTCGATATATTCTGTTATAAATATTTTATATGATTTCAGTAATGGTTCAGCAGAACAGCTGGTCCAGGATATGGAAGAAAACAATACTACCATTATAAGCGGAATTGAAGATACTGCTGATATTATGGATAATTCCAGTGATGCGCCTATTATTAAACTTGTTAACCACATTTTGTCGCAGTCAATTAAGGCGCGTGCAAGTGATGTTCATATAGAGCCATATCAAAACAGTTTAAAAGTAAGATATCGGATAGATGGAGTTTTATATGATCTTGTAACCCCACCTAAATGGGTTCAGGCAGCTCTGATTTCCAGAATTAAAGTAATGGCAAAAATGAATATTGCTGAAAAACGACTGCCTCAGGACGGACGTATTGAAGTTAAAGTCGGTGACCAGAATGTGGATGTCAGAATATCAACAATACCTACATCATTTGGTGAACGAGTAGTTTTAAGACTATTGAACAAATCAGGACAGATGCTGTCTCTTTCAGAGTTAGGACTTAATCAGGATCAGCTTGGGCTCATAGAAAATATAGTTCGATTTCCTAATGGCATTATTCTTGTCACAGGGCCCACAGGAAGCGGAAAGACCACAAGCTTATATTCAATATTATCTTCACTTAATAATCCGGACATTAACATTATTACAATAGAAGATCCTGTTGAATATCAGCTTCATGGTATAAGCCAGATACAGGTAAACACAAAGATCGGGCTTACTTTTGCCAAGGGGTTAAGATCAATTGTAAGGCAGGATCCTGATATCATACTTGTTGGGGAAATAAGAGATCAGGAAACAGCTGAGATAGCTGTTCAGTCTGCATTGACAGGACATCTTGTGTTTTCTACCCTCCATACAAACGATTCAGCCAGCGCTATTACCCGTCTTGTTAACATTGGGATTGAACCGTTTTTAATATCATCATCGATTGTTGCTGTTGTGGCTCAAAGACTTATAAGAGTGCTGTGCCCTGACTGTAAAGAGTCGTATAAACCAGACAGTTTGGAGATTCAAGGTTTTGGAAATGATCAGAATCTATTTAGGAAAAGCAATATATACAGATCAAAAGGGTGTGAAAAATGTTTATTGACAGGATACACTGGAAGAATAGGTATCTTTGAAATAATGGTTATGGATAATATGCTAAAATCTCTGATACTAAAATCATTTGATTCCACCAAAATTCTAGATGAAGCCATGAAACAAGGGCTTCAAACCCTGAAACAAGATGGTATCCGGAAAATATTAGATGGTGTAACATCAATTGAAGAGATACTAAGAGTTACGCATAAGTAAAAGTAGATATTAGAGCTGTAATCCTTAAAGTGACTATTGCGAAATAATCCGCATTTTTTGATTTTTTCCTGTATTTTGAAAACAAATAAAAAATTAGCGTAAATACACCCAATTTATTTTGTACCACTTCTCTACTGATTTATTCTATCAATTTTTTGTTAAAACCTGCCTTTAAACGCTTCCATTTTACTTTTTTAATTTAGAAAAAATAAAAACATTTGCATCATTTTTAAACCTTACAAAAAAAGCATAAATTATTTTTGGTATCTGTATCAAGGATTAAAATATTGCCTTGAAATATATTGATATTTAGGTTTTAATTATATCCCTATCTGTTTTATATGAAATGGATAAATCATAAATTTTAGACTTTTCCATATTTTTTATGAGTCAAATTTTTTACAGGTGTTTATAAAATGGTTATATTTCAAGAACTGAGGGAAAAATTGAAATTTTAACTTGACAAACGATTTGCTCAAAAAAAAGCCTACGCAATTGTCATTATTTAATGAATATAACGAATAAATCCAGCGGACGCAAAAAGCCGCGTTACTGATTTCAGCGTTAAAAAGATAGAGATGTTAATCATATTATTAAATACCAAAAATAATATTATCAGGTTTTTTTTATTGGCAGTTTTTTTTATGATAATTTTTTATTCGCAGTTGCTTAATGCGTCTGTTATATTACTTGATGCAGCAAAACAGTTTAATTATGCAGATCATTGTTTTGGTGAGGGCAAATATTTACGTTCAATAGATGAATATGAAAGGTTTATTTTTTTTTTCCCGGATGATGAGAAAATTGAATTGGCATTATATAAAATAGGTATGTCGTATTTTAAAAGCAGACAATTTGCAAAAGCTATTGATACTTTTGCCAGGTTGATAGATAAGTTTGTTGACACCGAGCTTTCCTTAGAATCTTATTTTATGATAAGTAATTGCCATAAAAAACTTGGAAAAATTGGATTAGCTGTTACAAACTTAAATAATTTAATTGCTTTGACAGATGATCTGCAATTGATTGATAAGGCATACTCCAAAATAGGCTGGATATTTGTAGATCTTGCATCATGGGAAATGGCCAGGAGATATTTTGATAGGATAAGTCCTGAGAATCAAGATAAATACAAGATCAAACATATTTTTTCAAAGCTTGATAAAGCAGGGAAGATTTCCAGAAAGAAGCCAGGACTTTCAGGTTTTTTATCAATTATTCCAGGAGCCGGTCATCTTTACTGCAAAAGATATCATGATGCTCTGGTAGCGTTTTTGATAAATACAGGTTTGATATATGCAGCATATGAATCTTTTCATCATAATAATAATGGACTTGGAGGAGCTATATCTTTGGTTGAATCAGGCTTTTATACTGGCAATATTTATGGAGCAATAACAAGTGCTAAAAAGTATAACAAATACAAAGCAAAAAGTTTTATAACCAGATTTAAAGACAGCATTAAAATTGGTTGTTTTAAAGAAAACAATAATAGGCATGTCAGGTTTTCTTTTGATTTTCATTTTTAGATTCAAGTAGTTATTCAAAAATTTGTTAAATTAATTTTTTTTATAATAATTATGCTTTTGCGGATTGTAAAAATAGTGGCATTATTCATATCAGTGATTTCATTTGCAGGGGTATGCGCTTATTTTACGCTTAATTTTATAATAAAAAGTGAAGATACCGTTATCGTGCCTGATCTTGTGGGAAAAGATGTTGTATATGTTTTGACTATGTTAACAGATTTGGGACTTAACACAAAAGTAGGAGGGTCTGAGTACAGCGCAGAAATTCCATTACATAATGTTATCTTTCAGGAGCCTGGACCAGGCGCTGAGATAAAAAAAGAGCGTGATGTTAGAATCATTATTTCAAAAGGTGCAAAATTTGTTATGATGCCTAATTTGCATAAAATGTCTGTTCATCATGCTAATATTATTTTAGAAGAAAACGGTTTGTCCCAGGGAAATATATCTGCAACATATGATAGTAAATATAATAAAGACGAAGTGATAGCTCACTTTCCTTTAGCAGGTACAATGGTTTTTCGTGGTAAATCTGCAGATCTTTTGATAAGTTTGGGAAAGATGCCAAATGAATATAAAATGCCTGATATAAAAGGACTTTTTTTAGAAGAAGCCATACTTTTAATTGAAAAGTATGGTCTGTTTACAGGACAGATAAAATCTGACTACGATTCTAACAAATCAGTTAACACCGTTTTAGGTCAAAAACCATTATCAGGACATCTTGCTGTTGAAGGAAGCGTTGTTGATCTTGTGGTAAACAAAAAGAAAAGTAAGAAAAGTAGTGAACTTTTTGATGAAGATGAAAAGACAAAAATTTTTATTTATAAAGCAGCAATTGGTTTTATTAAAAAGCATATTAAAGTCAAGATGAACTGTTTTGGTTTGTCAATTGACTTGTATGATGATTTTATTAAGCCTGGTGAAGAAATATGGGTAATGATTCCAAATAGTTTGGATGTATCTGTTTTACTTTATGAGGACGATGAACTTATAATAACAAAGGTTTTTGGTTTTTGATATTTAATATTCAAATTTTTGTACTTCGTCAGACCGCCTGCGGAATGAAAATTTTTTCAAGTTCAAGGCGGAAAATTAATTTGACCGCAGGCATACAGATGGTATTTAAGAGGATCAGATTAATTTTCTAACGCAGAAATTGGATAAATTGCGTTTTGTAACAGCCTGTCGTGATAAATTAAGGTATTTTATTAAAAACGTGATATAAAGCGATAGAATAAAAAAAAATAAGTGTATGTTTTATACTTTTTAGCTATATTATCGAAAATTAAGTTTTAAACTTTTAGGAGAAAATATTGTGAAAATTATTGCACCTTCCATACTATCTGCAGATTTTTCAAGACTGGCAGAGGAAATAAAATCAGTTGAAAAAGCAGGAGCCAGATGGATTCACATAGATGTAATGGATGGCCATTTTGTTCCTAATATTACAATGGGACCTGTTATTGTCAAAGCAGTTAAAAGTGTAACTTCTCTTCCCCTTGATGTGCATTTAATGATTAAAAATCCGGATTGTTATATCAAAAAATTTGTTGATGCAGGTGCAGACCTTATTTCTGTACATGTTGAGTCCTGTGTTCATTTACATAAAGTTGTGCAAATGATTAAGGACAATAAGGTTAAAGCAGGTGTAGCTTTAAATCCTTCAACCCCATTGAATTCTATAAAATGGGTTATGAGTGATCTTGATTTTGTTGTGCTTATGAGTGTAAATCCTGGGTTTGGTGGACAGACTTTTATTCCAAACAGTATTGATAAAATAAAATTTTTGAAAAAAAAGATTGAAAGTAATGGGTTGCATCTGCTTATAGAGATTGATGGGGGGGTCTGTAGTGAAAACATTGAACAGATCTCTAATGCAGGCGCAGATGTTTTTGTGGCTGGGTCAGCAATTTTCAGCAGCAGGGATTATAATATGACCATATCTTCCTTTCAGAAGAAAGTTGGGTGTAATTTTGACTAAAGGAAAGACAGGTATGGAAAAAAATAAAGAAAATAAAAAGATTATAGTTATTCACGGTCCTAATTTAAATACTTTAGGTCAGAGAGAGCCTGGAGTTTACGGTAGTACAACTTTAAAACAGATTAATGAAAACTTAAAAAAAATTGGATTACAACTTAACCTTAATATAGAAACCTTTCAATCCAATTATGAAGGTGCCATAGTTGAAAAAATTCAGGAAAGTTTAGGTGAATGTGATGGACTTATAATTAATCCGGCTGCTTATACTCATACAAGTATTGCTATACGTGATGCAATCCTTTTACTTGATATTCCTGTTGTTGAAGTACATATTTCAAATATTTATAAAAGAGAACCTTTCCGGCATAAATCCATGATTGCAGATGTTGCCATGGCGCAACTTTCAGGTTTTGGCGTTTATGGTTATGAAATGGCTATAAGAGCTGTTGAGAAAATAATACAAGTTTAATATTAAAAAAGCAAATATTGGCAAAAAAAGTTTAAATATTACTCCACAGGCTGTTACAGAACTAAAGAAAATAATTTTTATACGTAATATATTGTATGAAAAATTTTGAAACTTGCATTCTGTAACAGCCTGTGGATGATCAGGTTTTTAATAAAATGACTTAATCTGGCAGATTCCTGTGTGAACTGCAAAAACTTAAACATCAAGAGCATGATGATAACAGGGGAGTTAATTATAATGACAGAAAAAAAGCGAATTTTAAGTGGAATGCGGCCCACAGGCCCTCTTCATCTTGGCAATCTGCATGGTGCTTTACAAAACTGGATCGAATTGCAGGAGAAGTATGAGTGTTTTTTTTTCATAGCAGACTGGCATGCATTGACAAGTGATTATGAAAATACAGCATTAATCTCAAACAATGTGAAAAACATGATGATAGATTGGTTAAGTGCAGGATTATCATATGAAAAAAGTACGCTGTTTATTCAGTCACATGTTAAAGAGCATGCTGAACTTTTTCTGATTCTGTCAATGATTACCCCGGTACCCTGGCTTGAGAGAAACCCAACTTATAAAGAACAGATCATACAGCTTAACAATAAAGATCTTTCAACATTCGGCTTTCTTGGTTATCCTGTTTTACAGGCGGCTGATATAATAATTTACAAGGCTTATGGAGTTCCTGTGGGAATTGATCAGGTTCCACATGTTGAAATAACAAGAGAGATCGCACGCAGGTTTAATCATTTATATAAAGATGTCTTTCCTGAACCAAAGGCTATTTTAACTGATACACCTAAAATACTTGGATCTGATCGTCGTAAAATGAGTAAAAGTTACAATAATGCCATTTATTTGTCGGACACACCTGATGAAATTTCTTCAAAAGTTGCCAGTATGATTACAGATCCACAAAGAGCAAAAAAAAGTGATCCTGGAAATCCTGATATTTGTAATGTTTTTGAGTTTCATAAGCTTTATAGTGATAAAGATATTGTAAATACAATTAAAGATGATTGCATTCAGGCAAAAATAGGCTGCGTAGGGTGTAAAAAAATAATAGCAAAAAATCTTGCTGATGCTTTAAAACCCATTCGTGAAAAACGTCAGTTTTACGAAGAGCGAACAAGTCTGATAGAAGATATTATTGTTGATGGTACAAGGAAAGCAAAAAAGATTGCATGTGACACAATGAAAGAAGTAAAATCTGCAATGAATATATAGATAAGGTATAATACAACATTTTGATATTCCCATAAATAATGGTTCTATAATTTTTAAAAAAATAACAGAAATCAAAAAAATGTAGCAACATGATATATTATGGAGACAATAGGCAATATATTAATAGGATAACTGGGGTGGTATGCTAAAACCGAATATGTGTCGAAAATACCGTATGGCAATACATTTTCTCAAATTCTTCGGTAATAGTGCCAGCAAACAAAACGTCTAATCTACACGACCACTCCACACACCTTAAATAATTCCATATCCATCTATTACTTTAAAACTTATAAAAACTAATTGCAAAAAATCCTGATTAGGAATATGATCCACGAAATTTGGGCAATAAACATATCAGATGGATATATGAAATAATTTTCAACGGAGTGGAGACAAAAAATGAATAATGGTCAAATGCCAGAAATAAATTTCACAGTGAACGTAAATAATCTATACAGAGAAGAATCAATAACCGATCTTAAAGTTGCTTCAATCAGACATCTTATTCCTGTCAAGCAGGATGGCTCTGTTGATACAGACCGTAAACCAGTTTTTTACGGTCACACACAACTAATGTCCCCTCAGGGCCCTGTTCCGCTTCAGGCTCTTCTTGAAGCTGAGACTCTTGAAGAAGCAATGGCCATTTTCCCGAAGTCTATGAAAATTGCCATGGATCAACTTCTTGAAAAATATCAAAAAATGGCTGATCAACAACAACAGAAAAAAGGCGATTCAAGAATTATTGTGCCAGGAAGATAGTTGCTCTGACGTATTTATGGTAACCTTACAATTAATTTTTTGGAGTAGTTAAGTAAAAGCAGACATTTTTTAAGCCGCTTTCTTCAAAAACCAATTTTCTTTAAACAAACACCATAGGACTTAAAGAACCAAAATAAAAGAATGTCTGTGTTTACTGATAGAAAAACATTTCAATATAATCCACAATATCACTCTTAGCATCAGTTCGACAGGCTGTTAAAAAATGCAATTTATCCAATTTCTGGGATAGAAAGTTAATTTGATCCGCTTAAATGCCACCTGTATACCTGTGGCCAAATTAATTTTTCCAGCCTTGAACTTGAAAGAAATTTTCATTCCGTAACAGCCTGTTGAAATAGTTCACATAATTATGATAAATTTTCTCTTCTAAATTTACTGCTTAAAGCATAGTTTGTTAATAATATTATTATCTGATAAAAAACAAAACGTAAAGCAATGAGTTGTATACAAAAAATAAAGTTTGATGCCATATATGACCAATACAACAGGCGTAGTTTTGTTCATCCGGATCCTCTTGAATTTCTTTATTCCTACAAAGATATCAGGGACAGGGAAATAGCAGGTCTTATAGCATCTTCCCTTGCATATGGAAGGGTAGCCCAGATTTTAACAAGTATTTCCACTGTACTTTCTGCAATGGGTGAATCACCGTATCTTTTTTTACAGGATTCGAATAAATTTTTTTTTTTAAGAAGATTTGAACAATTCAAACACAGATTTGCTGACGGCAAAAACCTTGCGGCACTTCTTTTTGGCGCAAAAAATGTTATTGATCGGTTTGGTTCTCTTAATAATTGTTTTACGGCAGGACTGTCATCTGAACATAAAAACACATTTTCTGCCATGGCTTTTTTTGTACATGAGCTTACAGCATCCGGCAATAATCCTGGCCATCTTATTGCCAGCCCTGAAAAAGGTAGCGCATGCAAACGCACGAATCTTTTTTTAAGATGGATGGTACGAAAAGACAGGGTTGATCCAGGAGGATGGACAGAAATCGACAAATCAAAACTAATTGTTCCCATAGATACCCATATGCACAAAATTGGGATGATGCTGGGTTTTACCTCCCGGAAACAGGTAAATATGAAAACTGCCCTGGAAATAACCAAAGGTTTTCAAAAAATTTCCCAAAAAGATCCTGTAAAATATGATTTCGCACTCACAAGATTTGGAATCCGGGACGATATGGATATTAAAAGTTTGTTTGATCTTAATGCATAATCAGACGAATTTGGGAAGGTGGAAGGTTCATATACTCCTTTTTTGTGTCAACTGTATTCTGTTGTTGGACGAAGCCGCTACGCGGCAAACACCGATCCTGTGGTCACCGCAGTTGTCCTCAATGCCAGAACTATGAAGCCAGCCAGTGGATCGACCGGCAACAGGGCAAATTATTACCTGTTCCTTTTTTCTTCTGTCTTTTGGAATTCTGGCGGTTTCACCGATCATATTTTGGCTTTTAAGCAGGCGATAAACAGTGGAATCAGGAAGGTTCCTGGCAATAATGCCTGGGTTCTTATCCACGGTTTCATTAATAAGTGATTCAAGGGAAATAAGTGGTTTGTCTTTTTTGATCTTTATTATTGAAGCAACAGTTTCATCGTCTATTGAACGACTTCTTCCGGTATCATTACGCTCTTTTGGATATAGTGACTCAAGCTTATTCCCACTTTTTGTATATTTTCTTACCCACTCAAAGATTGTGCCTCGGGAGATATTTGTTCTGCAGGAATATGGAATATCCCATTGACGTGCACATTTCTCCTGTATGAGTCGTTCTTTCTCTCCATATTCCAGGTTTGAACTGGTTACTATTTCACTAATTATTCCGAATCGAAAAGTAGCTACTCTTTTTTTCTGTTCTTTTGTCATTAAAACCTCCTGTTTTTGTAAAAAATAATATTTCAGGAAGCTTTATAACAAAAAAAGTCGCTGGTCTATAAAAGTACTCGGTAGGGTGAGTTAAAAGTCAAATATCAGATTTTACGAACTGAACAGCTCACAGGTATAATTCCAATATCCAGTAGCTTTTCAAAGCCTTCAATTAAGCGATGTTTCCATTCTTCACCAAGTACTGATCTTACATTTTTTCTAAGATTTCTTAACCAGTAATCTTGTCTGCTACGGAAATTGTTCTTGATGATTTTTTTTTTGATACGTTTTATCAGGCTTTTCTTAATAGTTCGAATACAAGTTCGGAACTTTTTAAAAAAGCCAGAGGGCTTAAGTTTAATTATGCTTTTACAACTGCTGCAGAAATAGCGCTTAAGATAGATTCCTGAATCAACTTTGCTAAAGTAACACAAAGTAAATCCGTGCCCCCATAATACATTGTCATCACAACACGGAC
>Ga0209344_10001174_pt1 | contig 36065 bp, 30 predicted proteins | sample Cruoilmetagenom6_FD_187293 | JGI IMG/M metagenome (GOLD analysis project Ga0209344, IMG submission 187293) | Oil polluted marine microbial communities from Coal Oil Point, Santa Barbara, California, USA - Santa Barbara Oil Seep Sample 6 (SPAdes)... | ecosystem: Environmental > Aquatic > Marine...
GCCAGACGATGTGGCGGCGGCAGTCCTCTTCTTTGTGAGCAATGCTAATCCCTATTGTAATGGTCAAAAGCTGAACATAGATGGTGGTGGTTGATGGGCCGTAACGTCTTTGTGCGAACAGTTGAAAAAGCTGATGGGCGTGTTCTTTCATTCTATGGCTGGCACGAGCATGCTCACGCGCTGCTTCCTGATCTACCGCCCTTGGAGGCCTCAAAGCCACCTTATCGGCGTTGGCATCCACTTCGCCAGGAATGGGTAAGCTATGCGGACGCGCGTCAAGGCCGTACCTTTTTCCCAGATGCTGCTAGCTGTCCGCTTTGCCCGGCAAAACCTGGCCAAGGACTAACAGAAATTCCTTCAGGTGATTTTGAGCTGGCCGTTTTTGAAAACCGTTTTCCGGCTTTTCGCGTCGAGGCCACCCCTGCCGATCTTGGGCAGGGGGATGAAGCAGCAGTTGGAAAATGTGAGGTTGTGGTTTTCTCTCCCGATCATGAAGGGTCGCTCGGCGGGCAATCTGTTGAACGCATCGAGCTCTTGTTTGAATTGTGGGCCCGGCAAGCACGCCAAATGATGGACGAGCTAGGACTGGCTGCCGTATTGCCGTTTGAAACCCGGGGAGAAGAAATCGGTGTGACCTTGGCCCACCCCCATGGCCAAATCTATGGCTTCGATTTCGTGCCAGACCTGCTATCCAAAAGTGCAGAGGCACAGAAGGCGGCCCCGGTTGTTGCCACATTGTTGGCGGACGCTATCGATGAGTTAAAACTAGATAAAGGGTCTCACGCGACGGCTTTTGTGCCACACATTGCACGCTACCCGTTTGAAACATGGGTGGTTCCCAATCGCCGTGTCAGCGGCCCATGGGATTTGACCGATGATGAGCGCCACGAGATGGCACGTTTGCTCAAGCGATCCTTACTCCGGTTGGACAGCTTGTTTGGCAAGGCCATGCCGTATGTGTTATCCGTTCAGCTGGCACCAAAAGGGTATGAGGATAGCTATCACTTTACGGTGCAAATTTGGCCGTTGCGGCGCGATGCCGAAAAGATGAAATTTTTGGCCAGCGTAGAACAAATAAGCGGCATCTTTCTGGTAGACGTGCCGCCTGAACTCGCAGCGCAGAAGTTGAAAGCGGTCGAGATTGATCTATGAGTTCTCTGCATGAAACTATTTTCGGCTCAAAGCCAGACGCATCTTGCTTCGCGCCGGGGCGCGTGAATTTGATCGGAGAATACACAGACCTTGTTGGGGGATCTGTTCTGCCCATGCCGCTAACAAAGGGCATCACGGTGGAAGCGGCAAAGGCATCATCTATAACAATGGTTCACTCAAGTCTGCGTGGTGAGACCGAAGTGATCGATCTCTCTGATGAAGCGAAAGGCCAATGGACAGATTATGTGGTGGGCCCATTGCAGATGCTTGCAGCAACCGGGGTCGACCTTCCGCCGATGAGTTTTTCCATTGAGAGCAATTTGCCACCGGGTGCCGGAGTGTCTTCGTCGGCGGCGTTGGAAGTTGCTGTTATTCGCGCTGCGCTCGCTGTTGTGGATGTGTCGATGGCTGACGAAAGGATTGCAAGATTGGCGCAGCGGGCCGAGAACGAGTTTTGTGGTGTGCAATGTGGCATCATGGATCAAATGGCAATTGCTGCTGGAACGCCGGGCAATGCGCTGGCACTTAATTGTGACACTTTGATTTTCAAGAACATTCCAATCCCAGATGATTGGACCTTTGCTGTGATCCATTGTGGTCAGGAACGCCAACTGTCGGATGGGGCGTACAATGAACGCCGAGAGGCTGTGCGAGCAGCAGAAGCGGAGCTAGGTGCCAGTTTAAAAAAGGTCACACTGGATGATGTCGCTTCTTTAGGGGCCACAATCGTGGGCGCGCGTGCGCGTCATATCGTGGGTGAACATGTGCGGGTTGCAGCAGCGGTAACTGCGATCGAACATATGGACAGAAACGCATTTGGAATGGCGATGAATGAAAGTCACGCGTCTCTTGCAGCAGATTTTGAGGTTTCAACACCGGAGCTTGATGCACTTGTGACTGCGGCACGTGATGCAGGGGCGTATGGTGCGCGCCTGACGGGTGCTGGTTTTGGCGGATGCATTGTTACGTTGCTCGACAGCGATGATGTGGGGCGTTGGGCAAAAGAAGTCTCAGCGAAATGTCCTCAATCTTGGGCCGTGCAGCTCTAGTGAAATTCAGGCATCCAATCGCCGTGCGCCTCAATCAAGTCATCTGTCAGTGACCATATTTCATCAAGTGAAAGCTCGGCTGCCGTGTGAGGGTCGAGCATTGCTGCATGATAAATGTGTTCACGTTTTTTAGTTGCCAGAGCTTCCACCGCTAATGTTTGCACATTTACATTCGTTTGCATGAGGGCTGCCAAATGTGGTGGCAGATGGCCAACGCGCGTCGGAGTGACCCCGCGATGATCAATGACGCAAGGCACTTCCACGGATGCATTCGTAGGCAGATTGTCGATCAAGCCCTGATTGGGCACATTCCCGTTGATTATTGTCGGCCTCCCCGTTTTGACTGCACGTATAATCCGCGCGGCGTATTCACCTGAATAGGTGATGTCGAGTTTCGCTGCGTCGGCAAGCTCTTTTTCCTGGGCCGCCCAACCGGCGATTTGATCCTTGCAGCGCTGGATATATTCATCCAAAGGCACGTTGAATTGATCAATAAGGTCTGGTCGGTCCCGTTTGATAAACCACGGGACATATTCTGCGAAATGCTCACTGGACTCGGTCACAAAATAGCCGGTTCGCTTGAGCATTTCATATCGAACCTTGTTGGGTGCGGGTTCTTTTCCCTGCGCCGCGATCTCTTTTAGTCGTGGATACAAATTTTCCACACGTCCATCGCCATGTCGTTTTTCGAAACTCAGATAGAATGACATGTGGTTGATACCAGCGCATTGATATTGGATCGACTTGAAATCTTCGCCGAGATCTTGTGCCAATTCAAACGCCGTTCCTTGCACCGAATGGCAAAGGCCAACCTGGCGGATATCTGGTGCTAGCCGTGAAAGCGCCCAGCAGTTGATTGCCATCGGGTTCACGTATTGCAGCATAAGCGCGTTGGGGCAGTGGACCCGCATGTCCGCTGCTATATCAAGCAGGACAGGTACAGTGCGCAGGCCGCGCATGATGCCGCCGATGCCAAGTGTGTCGCCGATGGTTTGACGCAGTCCGTACTTTCTGGGGATATCAAAATCAGTAACCGTACACGGCTCATAACCACCAACCTGGATCATCAAGATCACAAATTCGGCGTCGCGGAGCGCCTCAACGCGGTCCTGTGTGGCAATGATTGTGGGAGATGCATTGACCGAGCTTGCGATTTTGTTTGCAACCATCGCAGATGTCGCAAGTCGGTCAGGGTCAATATCGTGAAGGGCAATCGTGCAGTCTTTAAACATTTCGTTGAGGAGAACGTCGCCGACGATGTTTTTCATAAAGACGGTGCTCCCCGCACCGATCAAACAAATTTTTGTCACTTCGCACTCCCCAATGTGTTGGGCGAGCATCGAACACCTTGTGTAAAAGGTCAATTCGGTGAAATCATGGGCGACAAATGGAGGGAGGCTTGAATGACGCGGCAACCAGAACTTGGCGTTTGTTATTATCCGGAGCATTGGCCTGAGGTGATGTGGGAAAAGGATGCTGCGGATATGGTCGCAACAGGAATTTCTCATGTCCGCGTTGGGGAGTTCGCATGGTCTCGGTTTGAGCCTGAACCAGGTCAATATAATTTTGATTGGCTAGGGCGATCGATAGATATCTTGGCCGGTGCCGGGCTGAAGGTCATTTTGGGAACCCCTACCGCAACGCCGCCAAAGTGGTTGGTGGACACAATGTCAGATATGTTGCCCGTCAGCCGTGAGGGTCGCATACGTGGGTTTGGCTCCAGACGGCATTATTGTTTTTCTCATATGGGATATCGTGAGCATTGCGCGCGCATCACACGGGCTATGGCGGAGCGGTTTGGCGAGCATCCCGCCGTCGTATCATGGCAAACGGACAATGAGTACGGGTGTCACAACACCGTTCATTCCTACTCTGCCGCTGCGACAACCAATTTTCGAGAATGGCTGGAACAGCGTTACGGTTCAATCGATGCACTAAATGATGCTTGGGGTAATGTTTTCTGGAGCATGGAATATAGATCTTTTGATGAGGTCGAACTGCCTCACCAAAGCGTGACAGAAACCAATCCCGCTCATAAGTGGGATTATCGACGTTTTGCGTCAGATGAAGTGCGGGCTTTTAATAAAGTACAGACAGATATTTTGCGTGAGCTGTCACCTGGTAGAGACCTCGTCCACAATTTCATGACCTTTCATACTGACTTCGATCACTTCGCGGTCAGTCAAGAGTTAGATGTTGCAAGTTGGGATTCCTATCCCATCGGCTCGCTAGATGTGATGCCGTTGCCCCAGTCGCACAAGCAACATTTCGTTCGCACCGGTGACCCAGACATTCAAGCGTTCCACCATGATTTGTACCGTGCTTGCGGGCGAGGTCGCCTCTGGATCATGGAGCAACAACCAGGCCCGGTAAATTGGGCGCCTTATAATCCTGACCCTCTGCCGGGCATGTTGACACTTTGGGGGTGGGAGGCAATTGCTCACGGCGCTGAGCTGGTCTCCTACTTCCGTTGGCGGCAGGCTCCCTTTGCGCAGGAGCAGTTCCACGCAGGTCTCAATCGTCCTGACGGTGAACCGGATCGTGGTCTGGAGGAGGTCTCCAAATTAGGGCGTGAGCTAAAAATGCTCCCCGGTATGGAAGAAACCACACAGGCGGACATCGCAATTGTTTTTTCATATGACAGCCTGTGGGCCCTGCAGGCGCAACCACAGGGCCAAAATTTCTCCTACATAGATCAAGCGCTTTTGATTTATCGCGCTGTTCGGGAACTGGGTCTCGATGTCGATTTTGTTTCGCCGGATGACAGGCTTGATGGATACGGCATGGTGCTATTGCCTTCACAAATTCATGCGGACGATGAGTTCGCCGCGCGATTGTCGAAATTTCAAGGTGATGTGATCGTGATGCCCCGCAGTGGAAGCAGGACCCTATCACATGCCATTCCCTCCACGTTGGCACCTGGTGCGCTGAGTACTTTTCTTGGTGTGCGCGTGACACGGGCAGAAAGTTATCGAAGCCACTCACCGGTCGAGGTGGTATATGGAGACAAGAACTACACGTTTGACCGGTGGCGGGAACTGGTGGAAACGGAGGCTGAAGTGCTCGCAACCACCAAGGATGGGCACCCTGCGATCACAAAGTCCGACAGTGCATTTTACTTCGCCGGTTGGCCGGACGGCGACCTGTTCAAAGATTTTCTCGCTGAGCGTGTGAGTGTGGCAGGATTAGAGACACTGCCCTTACCTCATGGTGTGAGAACGCGGACGCGGGGGAATTGCCGCTTCTTCGTCAATTACAATCCACACCCCATCTCCATTGCACCCTGTGTCGCGGGCAAATTGCTTTTGGGCGACATTGACATGCCACCCGCAGGCGTCACGATAGAAAAGCTCCGCTAGGAAAGCCAGCCTGCCATAGCAACGCCGATAAAGTTGGCTGTGGCGTAACCTAGAACACCCAACATAACGGCGGGCGTCACGAGAGGGCGCCACCCTTGACCCGCAGCCTGGGCTGCGGCAGTTGCAGGGCCCAACGCCACGGCGTTGGAGGCGAGGATCACTTCAGCCAAATCCAGCTTGAAGAGTTTGGCAGCGCCGAGCACGAAAATCAGGTGAACGCTGGCCATAATCCCAACGAATGCAAAGATCGGCAGGGCGCGATCAATCATGGCCATCACATCGGCCCCGGCCCCCATCACACCAAAGAAGACGTACATGAACAACATGCCGAGGGGGAAATCGCCTTGCATTGGTTCAATGCGGGATGAGAAAAAATTGGCGATCAATAGCGCGTAAATGGTGACAAAGAGCACACCATAGCGGCTGAAATTGGAGAGCCAGCCGATGCCCTGTTCTTCGCCGTAAGCACCGATCAGGCCCGCCGTGCCATAGCCCAGAAAACAACAAAGCGCAGATAGGGATAGGAACGTCGCGATGTGAACCATGTTGAGATCGCTATGTCCTTCGTCCACGGCGCCTCCTTCGATATGTTCATGATCATCGATAATCTTCGATGGCAGAAAACGACGCACAGCTTGCGAGGCTGGTAATAGAACCAATACCATCAAAAACAACGTGGCGCTCACATTGTCCGCTGCAGCCATGGCGCTCAACAAGCTCGCATCGCCCATGCCCAGCGCTTGTGACGTTGCTGCAAAGTTCATTGAGCCGCCGATCCAGCTTGCACCCAAGGTTGCTGCAATGTTGGCGCTCTCAGGTCCCATGTCGATGAGCGACGCACCAACCATGACGCCAAGAACGGTGCCGACGCCCGCGATGATGAAGCTGACCAACATCGGCCCTGTTTCGGGCAGAATTTTTCTAAGGTCCGCGCGGAACAGCAAAAGCGGAATGGCAAGTGAGACGGCGTAGCCCCAAACGAGATCATAGAAAGGGGTGGCAAAAGGAATGATGCGGAAATTGGCGAACAACAGCCCTGCCAGGATCACCAGAATGACGCCAGACAATGTTTGCCCGATCTTTGTGTGTTCTGACCAGAAGCCAAATGCAGCGAGGCCCAAAAATATGGCGAGCAATGCATAGATATTGTCGGCGGCGATCAATGTAGTCATCAGGTGTGGCTCCGAGATTTTCTGTCTTATTATTTTGCGGCGATGCGTTCGGCGCGCAATTGAGAGCGGCGTACTTTACCCGCATCATCACGCACCGGGTCTGACACCATTTCAAATGTGCGAGGGATTTTGTAGCGCGATAGTGTCTCAGCAAGCCGTGCTTGCAGAGCTTCCAGGTCGACACCATCTGGTGCATCGACGATGGCGTGAACAAGATTGCCCATGTCATCATCGGGCAAGCCAATGACCGCGCTGGAGCGAATGCCCGGAAACGCATCGAGCGCTGCTTCCACTTCTGCGGGATAGATGTTGGCACCGCCCGACAAGATCATGTCGGTTTGACGGTCTGCGAGGTAGAGGAAGCCGTCTTCATCCATGAAGCCCATGTCGCCCAGGCTCTCCCATCCACCCTCAATGGCTTTGGGTTCAGCGCCGAGATAATGATACGTTGTGCCTTGGCCGTTATCGGGCCGCATGAAAATCTCGCCAATCTCACGTGCTGGCAATTCTTCATGGTTTTCATCGAGCACTTTCATCTGCCCACCAGCCATTGGCCGGCCGACAGATCCTTTGTGCTCCATCCATTCAGTGCCAGTGATCCATGTGGCACTTTGTGCTTCTGTGCCCGCATACAGTTCATGAATGCGCTCGCCGCCAAGCCAGTTGATCCATTCTTCTTTCAGCCATGCAGGGCAGGGAGCTGCAAGGTGCAAAACCATACGCAAGGAAGAGAGGTCGTATTTGGTACGCTCTTCTTCTGGCAGACGCCAAATACGCTGCATCATTGTCGGCACCATCATCACCCAATCCGCTTTATGTTGGGCGAGGAGCAGCAGTGTTTCTTCGGCGTCAAACCGCGTCATGATGACAATGTGATTGCCACACATGAGCGCGCGGCAGGAAAACGTGAAGGGCGCATTGTGATAAAGCGGTCCCGGCACAAGCTGGGTTTTGTCCACATCCATACCTAGCGGTGCTTCGTCAGTATCGAAGACACCTGCTTCGGCAGAAACAATGATCTTCGGGCGTCCGGTGCTGCCGCCCGAGGTCGGTGCTTTCCAGTTTTGGCAAATTGCTTCTGGCAGAGCGTCATCGGACAAGGACGGGTCCGGCTCAAAACCACCCGCGATGCAGGTCACATCGCCATGCGCACCGGGTGTTGCCCCAACCACAAGTTTGGAATTGGCAACTTCAACAATGGCTTGGCGTTCCACATGGGGCAGTTTGGCGGAAACAGGCTGTGGCGTGGCGCCCAATTTCCAGGTGGCAAAAGCCGCCTCATAGAACTCAATGCCATTTGGCAGCCCTATGGTGACAAAATCGCCTTCTGCGACACCCATCGCCTGATAGGCGCGCGCCAGCCGGTTGGTTCGCGCATCAAAATCAGCGCGGTTGACCGTGCGGTCTTCATGAGTGATTGCTGGAGCGTCTGCGTCGCGCGCTGCCCAGTAGGCGGGAATTTGACCAATTGGTAGATTTGACAACTATTTCCTCAATTTCATTTTACGAACGGCCTGTCTCCTTAATCGGAGAGAACGTGTAGATGATTTTGTCTGCTAAATGGTGTTTGGTATTGTTATCGTAAAACAGGCACCTTGGCCTTTACCATCACTTTGCGCCAAAACATCGCCGCCATGGCGCTCGGCAATAGTTTTGACAATCCATAAGCCCAGTCCGAAAGATGTTTCACCGTCTGTCGGTTTTGCCGACGCGTCTTGAAAACGGTCGAAAACAGTATTGAGTTCTTCGGCGGCAATGCCTTGTCCCCAATCTCGAACAGAGATCTTGAAGCAGCTGTCTTCCTTTTTTGCCGAAAGAAAAACATCGGAACCAGATGAAGAAAACTTAATGGCATTGTTAAGAAGGTTGTCGATCGCTTCAATAAGGCGGTCTTCGTCCGCAAGAATTTCTAAGGTCAATGGAAAGTCACAAAAGATCTGAACAGATTTTTTTTCGGCGATTTCATTGTTGAGTGCAACGATAGTCGCTAGGGTTATAGAGAGGTCAAATTGCGCTGGCACATATGAAAGATCTGTTGCGTTCGACCGTGAGCTCTCAAGAATTTCACCGATCATTGTTTCCATTCGTTCACTTGTGTTGACGATGTCATCGGCACTTTGCATCGCCTTTTCAATTCGCTTCGCTCGTTCCAGCGGCAGTTTATCTTTCAAATATGTGGAAATCAGTTCCGCGCGGCTGATGATTGCCGTCAAAGGGTTCCTTAGGTCATGTACTGTCATCTCTACCAAATTGGATTTAAAATGATTGGCAGCACGTGCGGCCTCGCGCTGTTGTTCAAGTCTTCCTTTTGATTTTCGCAGCGATTGAACTAAAGCCTCTCGCTCCCCATCCGAAGACGCTCTTTGCAATTCCGCTTCAGCTCGGTTGCCAAAAATTCTCATAATGGTTTCGCACAGTTCTACATCTTCAAACGGTTCTTTGGAGAGAACAGCGAAGTGCCCAACAACAGATTGATAGCGATTGAACAAGGGCACCCCGCAATAGCCTTCTAGCCCCTCTTCTTTTGGGAAGCGTTTGCCGAGGTCGCAGGGGATTGTAATCCGCTCTCCGCCATAGACAAGGGCACACGGCGTGCCATCAAGTTTGTATTTGAAATTTTCAGCAGCTTCTCCTTCTTGCCAGCAATACAGTGTCTGTGCGGTGTGTATCGGATAGCCTTCACCACGAGTGATGATGGCGAGTGAAACATTCATAACCTTGTGAAGTATATCGATTAGCGCAGTGTGAAACTCATCACCGACCTGGTGTGCTGTTCCCTCTGCAATCCGCAGCACTTTGTTTATTGCAGAACTTTCCCAGTCTTTACTCATAAAGTCTCTCGGTTCGTCGACTTGTCTTCCTGTGCAATTAGAATTCCACTAAACCTTTGGAATAACAAGGGAAGATGAAATGAGGCCTAGAACGCTAGTCCGAGCGCAAGTGACCCAAACTGATCTGCTTTGGCTTGGGTGGAATATTCCTTGGTTCTGTATACATGGGTGAAGCTCAACCGTGCATTCTGCCAGGTGGCAACGGCGCCAAGTCGGAGGTCGCTCACAAAGTAACGTTTGTTGACGCTATGACTGTCTCTAAAAAGATTACCATCCAGAAAAATATCGCGTCCCACAACACGGGCTTCAACACCGGCAAACAGGTACCAATTGAACTGATCAGACACGATGAACGCTTCTGATCCACCCACACCGGGGTAAATGCGTGTCGGGCCAAAGTCATCTGGCAAATCTGGGCCAAATCGCACTATTCCACCTCCACCCATGTAGGTTTGCACGTTGCCAAGGGCGGCGACCGCATAAGGAATGCCGTCAACTTCAAAACCGGCCAATTGCGATGGGGCCAAGTCAGGGCTGTTCCACGCTCGTTCAAATGTCACATTGAGGCCGGGTTCATTGTGAAGTTGATTGCTCCAGCCATTTGCTTCGTCCGCACCGATCAATTTGTGCCAATTGTTTTGCACAAATTTGCCACCGGCTGCGGGCCCCACAACACCAACATCAATTTTCCACTGATCCTGGAAGGTGCCATACCCTTGCGACCGCCATAGGGTTTGCAAAGTGAGTGTGATGTGTGCCCAAGCCCCGTAAGGGCGGTCATTGGCAAGAAGCGCCGTTGACGACGTGTCATCGGGGGTGAAGATAGAATGGCCGAAAGCCAAGCCAATCCTGTGCTCTGCGGGTGCGCTGTCCGCCAGCCCAAAGGGGACACGCGAGGTGGCTATCTCGCCAAGCCCGCCACTCAGCGTGATAGGGTCAGACAAGAGCGAGGCTTGAAGCCCGTTTGTATAGTGCCTGTCAGTGTTCGCCATATTTGCAAACAGATCATTTTCAACTTGGATAGCACCAAAGGCCCAGCGAAAAGGCTTTTCAGATGTGCCTGTTTCCTCTGCGTAAACGGCAGGGGCTGTGAAAATTGAAATAACAAGAAATGCCGCAAAACGGGTTATTTGGCGGGAGTAGGAAAATAGGGGCAAGGGGGGCTCCAACAGGCTTGCTTGACGTGAGGCCGACGAAAACGTCCAATCAACGCAATAAATATATCAAAATGATGTCATTGGTAAGGGAGGACTAAATGAACGCATCCGCAGGACCGGCGAATTATACCGCCGAGGAGGCTGCCGCGAACGGCATGATCATCGCACTTCATGCTCAAGCAGCCCCAAATCGCCCCGCAATCCTGTCTCCTAACGGTGACAGGACTTACGCAGAGCTTAATGCAAAAGCCAATCAGCTAGTTCGTGCTCTGCGCCGTGCCGGGCTGAAAGAGGGGGACGCTGTTGCTCTGCTGTGTGCCAACAGGCCGGAATTTGTAGAGGTCTGTGTCGCTGGTGCGCGCTCTGGTTTCAGACTCACACCCATCAATTGGCATTTGTCCGGTGAAGAAATCGGATACATCGTTGAAAATTGTGAGGCAAAAGCCTTCATTGTCGACGCGCGATTTGCAGACAATGCGATAGAGGCCACCCGGTTTGGCAAGGGTCTTATCTGCAACCTAGCAGTTGCAGGATCAATTGAAGGCTTCACGTCTTACAACGATGCCTTGGCACAAGAAGAGGGTCATGACATTGCCGACCCGACAGCTGGCACACAGATGCTCTACACGTCTGGCACTACAGGCCATCCAAAGGGCGTTTACCGCAGATCGACACCACCTGTCTCACCGCTTTTGCTGAAGTTGCGTGAGACGGCAAACTTTGACCCCTCCGTAGACATTGCTCTTTCAACGGGACCGCTTTATCACGCCGCCCCTTTGGCACTGAACCTTAATTTCCCGTTGAATTCGGGCGTTGGTGTTGTGTTGATGGACGGGTGGGATGCCGAAGAAACACTGAAGCTGGTCGCCAAACACAAGATTACGCACACACATGTGGTGCCCACAATGCTGCACCGTATGTTGGCACTGCCCGATGACGTACGAAACAAATATGACACCTCCAGCCTGCGCTGGGTGTTACACGGTGCCGCTCCGTGCCCTGTGCATGTGAAAGAAGAGAGCATCAAGTGGTTGGGTCCGGTCGTCTATGAATATTACGCAGCGACGGAAGGTGGCGGCATCTTCACGGAATCTGAGGAATGGTTGGCCAAACCAGGGACCGTCGGACGTGTGCTGGAAGGGGTCGTCGCCGTGGTGCAAGACGATGAAGGTCAGCCTCTACCTGCGGGGGAAGTAGGCACAATCTATTTCAAAGCACCTGATGTTGGTCGGTTTGAATATTACAATGCGCCGGAGAAAACCGAAGGAGCCTACCGCGGTGATTATTACACGATGGGCGATATGGGTTATCTGGACAGCGATGGATTTCTATTTCTCACAGGCCGTTCAGCCGAAGTTATCATCTCGGGCGGGGTAAATATTTATCCAGCAGAAATTGACCAGGAGTTATTGCGCCATCCTGCTGTTGCCGATGTGGCCACCGTTGGTGTGCCCAACGAGGAGTGGGGCGAAGAGGTCAAAGCCGTCGTGCAATTGGCTGACGGTATTCAACCATCTGAGGAAATCAAACAGGATCTTCTTGAATTCGCACATGATCATTTGCCTGGCTACAAGCGCCCGCGCAGTATTGATTTTGCAAGCAATTTGCCGCGCCTGCCAACGGGAAAAATTGTCCGCCGTCAGGTGCGCGAACCCTATTGGGAAGGTCGCGACAAGAAAATTTGATCCAAAAATAGACTGGGAGGAATTGAAATGGGAATTTGTGATGGACGCGTCGTTATCGTCACCGGTGGCGCGCGGGGAATTGGACGGGAATACTGTCTGGAATATGCGCGTCAAGGCGCCAAGGTCGTCGTCAATGATCTGGGCGGCGATCGCACAGGTGAGGGCGACGACGTAGGCCCTGCCGAACAGGTCGCACTTGAGATACGGGCCATGGGCGGAGAAGCGATATCCAATGGTGCGGATGTCTCTGACTGGGATCAATCGGGCGCGATGATCCAGCAAGCGATAGGAACGTTTGGCGGACTTGATGTCTTGGTCAACAATGCAGGCATTCTGCGCGACCGCATGCTCGTCAACATGACCATTGATGAATGGGACGCTGTGATCAAAGTGCATTTGCGCGGCACATTCTGTCCCATGCGCCACGCGTCAGCCTATTGGCGCGAGCGGTCAAAAGCAGGCGAGACGAATGATGCCCGCATCATCAACACCACCAGCGTCTCAGGTCTTTTTGGCAATCAGGGGCAATCAAACTATGGTGCTGCAAAAGCGGGCATCGCTTCCATGACGGTGATCACCGCGCAAGAGTTGAGACGCTACGGCATTACGGTCAACGCCATTTCGCCCGGCGCATTAACACGCATGACAGAAGATCTAGGGCCACCACCCGAAGAAGTGCCAGAAGGCACATGGAGCCCGCGTGATCCCGGCAACATCGCACCCATCTGTGTTTGGCTTGGCAGTGCAGAGGCCAAAGACGTGACCGGCCAGGTCTTTGAAAGCATGCAAGGACGCCTCAGCGTCTATGAAGGCTGGCATCGCGGGCCAACTGTCGAACAAGCGGCGCGTTTTGACCCAGCCACCCTCGGCCCCATCGTCGAAAAGATGATGAAGGACCGCAGGCCAGATCAAGGCATGGGGTAACCCAAAAAAGTCGTTGGGGCCTTAGAGCCCCAACACGGCCTTTGAGATCACATTGCGCTGCACTTCATTCGATCCGCCATAGATGGAAGACGCGCGGCCAAAAGCCATGTTGGCCACTGGCAGCAGAGAATAATCAGGCCCCACGGGTTCCTGATTAGAGCGCCCGGACAGGTCATCCACATGCGATGGCAACGCATAATGCTGAACAGTTTCAACGGCCAGGATCGCAAGTTCCTGTTGCACCTCAGAGCCGATGATTTTCAAGATCGAACTTTCAGGCCCGGCAGGTTTGCCAGCTGCTACATCGGCGAGAATACGCAGGTTGGTGTATTCGAGGCTCTGAAGTTTAATTTCAATCTCCGCTAATTTGCGACGGAAACTGTCCTCCGCCCATAAGGGAGCACCGCCTCCACCAGGTTCTTGCTGGGCAATAGAGCGAATGTTTTGCACGCCCTTCTTCGATTGCGGCACACCGGCAATACCTGTCCGCTCATTCACGAGCAGGAACTTGGCGTATGTCCAGCCTTTGCCTTCTTCGCCAATGCGGTTGGTAAGGGGCACACGCACATCGTCAAAAAATACTTCGTTAAGATGGTGCAATCCGTCAATCGAAACAATCGGCTTGACCGTAATGCCGGGTGTCTTCATGTCGATCAGGAGGAAGCTAATCCCCTCTTGTTGTTTGCCACCGTCGTCAGTGCGCACAAGGCAAAAAATCCAGTCAGCTTCATGGGCATAAGACGTCCAAATCTTTTGACCATTGACGATGTAGCCGTCTCCGTCGCGCACAGCTTTTGTTTTCAGCGACGAGAGGTCAGAGCCAGACCCTGGCTCTGAATATCCCTGACACCACCAAACATCGCCGTTCAAAATACCGGGTAAATGCTCTGCTTTTTGTTCCGCATTGCCAAATTGATAAATCACAGGCCCCACCATGGAGAGACCAAAAGCCATGAGCCGTGGCGCCCCGGCACGGCTGACTTCTTCTTCCCAGATGTGCTTCTGCGTGACATTCCAGCCGGTACCGCCGTACTCAACTGGCCATGCAGGTGCCGCCCAGCCTTTGTCGGCAAGAATTTTATGCCATTTTTGCAAGAGAGGCTTTTCAATAGCCACGCCAACAGAAGGGGTTGCTTTCACATCGGCGGGAAGTTCGTCATCAAAGAACGTGCGAACCTCGCGGCGAAACACTTCGTCTTCAGGTCGAAGAGATAAGTCCATGAGCGTAGCCTCTAAAGCTATTAAGTTGTTGGCAAATTGTAAGCGATCAATTGGCCAATAGCGAGCCATGGTTGCCTATGTCGTCGACCCTGTGGACAGGACTGAGTGCCAGGTTTCCACGGCTGCGCGACGATGATGGAAAGCCGCTTGGTATTCTGGGTCGACAAAGAGGGAAAGGTAGGCCTCGGGCGTTGGAAAATTCCCAATGATGATGAGGTCCCAATCTGTTGCAGGTCCAATGACAGCGCCCTGATGCAGTCCGGACAACAGAAAGCTACCGCCCAAGGCTTCCGCGCGCGGAATGCTGACGGCGCTATACAACATCATTGCTTCCAGACCGGATTTGGCTGTCTCGTTTTTGCTGGGAGAGTAAATCGCCTGATCGCGGAGCTTCACATAGTTCACGGCGGCGATAGGTGCTTCAGAATTCAGAGTAAATAAATGCGCCCATTGATCATGGGTCGGCATGTTGGGATCGGTGTCATAAAAGGCTGTGAGTTTGGCCAGGATCGTGTCTTTCGTTGAGGACATGCGTCCATACTCCCAATAATTAACGATTGAAAAAATCGACAATATTAGTAAAATTTGTCAATTACCATGAATTATTTGACACATTTTGGAAATTATGTCAAATCCATTTGACCTTATGGAGGTCCCACACAATGACACTGGCGCCAAAATCCAATCAGCTGGGCCAACAGCAGAGAGCAGCCATCCTTGACAAAGCCTTCGCTCTGTTCGCCCGACAGGGATACCGACGGACGTCATTTGGAGACATTGCAGAGGAAGTGGGGCTCTCCCGTCCAGCCATATACCATTACTTCAAAAACAAAGACGCAGTGTTCAACGCGGTAACTGATCGCATCCACAAGGACATCTCTTTGGCCATAGAGCGTGCACTGAAAAAACCAGGCTCTCTGGAAGAGAGGCTGGTGGGTATTTTTGAAGCACGCGCGGGCCGAGATTACGCGCTCTTGTTTGTGTCTCCTCATGGCCGCGAGCTTTTGGACGAACGCAAACGCCGGGATGAAGACACGAATGCTGGGTCGAGCCCGAAAAGTCGTGCTGCGATGGAAGCTCTCATTCGGGAAGCGGATGAATCCGGCGAAATTCAACTTGATTCGCAACGGCTAAGTGTCGTGAGCGCTGTTGATCTTCTGGATCACTTTTTCGAAGGGGTGTTGATGCACGAACCTTCACAAGTGAACGCAAGTGCTGCGGCACTTGCGATGGTGAGTGTGTTTGTTGCTGGATTGCGAGCATCACCAAGCCCCAAAGAATGATCTGCATTACCTAGACATTTGATGCCTGCCGGTACAGCATCGGCACCAGAACAGCATATGGCGATAGACCATGGCTGGTGGGGGATAGATCATGCGCACATTTTTAGTCATTTTAGGCGCGCTTGTCGTCTTGATCGTCTGGCGTGGTTTTGAATTTGTTCAAACGGCGGGCATGTTGCGTGAGCTGGAACCGCAGATGGCGGGTTCTTGCAAAATCGTTCCGGGCGTCGTTGGTCCAGAAGATCACACCATTGATGCCGAAACGGGCATTGTCTATCTGTCGGGCTATGATCGCCGCACTGTGATGGCTGGAGGAGCTGCGACGCCGGGCGCTATATGGTCGTACGATCTGAACGATCCTCAGGCGGTTCCGATCAATCTCACACCAAATGCAGGGGCGGGTTTTTTACCGCACGGTATCTCGCTGTATATTGGCGATGATGGATCACGTCGATTGTTTGTGATCAATCACGGCAAGGAAAAACAGACTGTCGAGGTTTTTGATGTGACCCCGCTGGGTTTGGTGAAAGTAAAATCGGTGACAGGTGAGTTGTTACATTCACCCAATGATTTGGTGGCTGTTTCACCAGAAGCTTTCTACTTTTCAAACGACCATCGCTATTTGCCAGAGGATGCCTTGCGACCTTTGGAAGATTTTCTGGGCCTTCCCCTGGCCAATGCGGTCTATTTTGACGGCGAAAATTTCACAGTCGCAGCTGAAAACGTGGCCGGTGCAAATGGCATAAACGTCAGTGCCGACGGCCAAACGCTTTATTTGAGCGCCGCACGGGGCGGTGCACTCTACACGTATGATCGCGATATAGAGACTGGCGACCTAAGTTTTCGTGCCTCGCTCGATCTACCCGGGTTACCTGATAACATCGAACTTGCAGGTGATGGAAAGCTGTTGATCGCATTGCATCCAAAGGCGCTCGCGCTGCTGGCGCATTTTGGCGACAAATCAATCAATGCGCCGTCACATATAGTTGAGGTTGATCCGTTGAGTGGTGAGGTAGAGACCCTGTTCTTGAGCCTTGGCGCAGATATTTCTGCCGCCAGCACCGGCGCACGCTGGGAAGATCGTTTGATCATTGGTGCGATTCTTGACGAGAAATTTCTGGACTGCACCCTCAGCGCCAACAACTGATTAAGTTAGCAACTGAACAATAAGGACAAAAAATGACAGCTGCTTCACCGCGCTTGAGCACGGGTACAATTTTCCTTCATGGCTCGGTCGGCTTGCCAACGGCCATGTTTGGTTACCCCATCGCCATTTGGCTCCCCGCCTTTTATGCAGGTGAACTTGGCGTGTCGCTGGCCGTGGTCGGCACAATGATCATGCTAGCGCGGCTAACCGATGTTTTCACGGACCCAGTGATTGGCTATCTGTCAGATAGATCGACGTCCAAGTTCGGACGGCGCAAACCATTTATGGTTGCGGGCCTTCCCGTATTGGTCTTGGGTGTATTGTTTTTGTTTATACCTAAACAATTGGGTTTTGAGGGCATCGGCCCGATGTATCTGGTGGCGTGCATTAGCTTCATGTTTCTGGGCTCAACGCTCGTCTACATTCCCTACTACGCATGGGGGGCGGAACTGTCACCAGACTATGATGAGCGCAGCCGCATCACTGCCATTCGGGAGATCTTCATTCTGGTTGGCTTGGCGTTGGCCGCGGCAATTCCATTTGCTGTTGAACTGATGAATGGCGCAGGTGCTGGCCGTGATCCCGGCCTGGTGCTCGAAACGATGGCCTGGGTGATTGTCATCCTCATGCCTAGCTTGGTTCTCTTTGTTGTTTGGCGCGTTGCAGAACCGCGCATGGAAACAAGACGCGAGGTACCTCTGTTGGAGGGCATTCGGTTGGTTTCCAAAAATGGGCCCATGATGCGCGTGTTGGCAATTATTCTCATCGTCACGGGTGGAGAAGCATTCAGAAATGCACTGTCACTCTTCTTTATGCGCGACGTGATTGGCATCGACAGCATCGGCTCACTCTACTTCATTTATTTCGGCGCTGGTTTGGCAGCAATTCCGTTCTGGCTCTGGCTTGGTCGTAAGATCAGCAAACACAAAGCCTTTGCAGTTTGCATGGCATCAGTCGCTTGCATCTCGATCTCTACCTATTTTCTGGGACAGGGCGACACACTCGTCTTCACGGCGTTGTTCACCGCCAAAGGGTTCTGCTTTGGTGGATTGCAGTTTTTACCACTGTCTATGTTGGCGGACGTTGTGGATGTGGATACAGCCCGGTCGAAAGGACAACGCGCAGGGACCTTTTTCGCCATCTCTGGCATGACGGGAAAACTTGCGACAGCCTTTGGCACAGGTATTTCCCTAAACGTGGTCGCGGTTTTTGGCTTCAATCCATCAGGTGAGGCAGGTGCAAATGGTTTGGAGCAATTGCAATGGCTGAGCGTGAACTACGCTATCATGCCTGCATTCTTCTTCATCGCAGCGCTTTGGTTGACTTGGAACTACCCCTTGAATGCAGAACGTCAAGCGAGGTTGCGTGGACTCATTGACCGCCGTACAGCACGCCTGGAAGCAGAAGCAATTGCGGCAGGTCGGGCGAGCGACACGGTCTAGTCGGCGGCGAGACGAAACCCAACAATCGATTGCCGGGCACCGGGGGGCAGCGCGTAGCGCGTTTCAATGCGCACTGGCCCCGGTGCATCAGTCCAGGAATGGCCGCGTAGGGTATAGGTGGCGCAGTTGGGTATTGTCCAGGCGGATCCATCTGCGGGTGTGTGTTGGTAGTCATCGCTTGCACAATCCGCCGTCCACTCCCAAGCGTTGCCAATCATGTCGAACAATCCGTTGGGGTTGGCCGCGTAACTGGCAATGGGTGCTGTAAAGAGTGCGTCGTCGCGGCAGTTTTCACCGACCCTGGCGACTTTGTTTTTTGATGTGATGTCATTCACATTGGCAAAGGTGCATATGTTTTCTGGGATACCCCAAAAAGGTTGAACGCCGGTGCCGCGTGCTGCCAGTTCCCATTCGGCTTCACTCGGCAGTCGGTAGGTGCGATCGGATCCGTTTGATAGCCAATTGATGTAGGCGAGGGCATCTTGACGCGAAAGACAAACGGCTGGATGGGCGTCTGTCTGCTCATAGCCGGGCGCCGCCCAACTGGCGGACAGGTCTTCTCTCCAACCTTTTTGTGTCAGGCTCCAACAACCTATGCCGATTTGATAATCTGTCGCGTGGATGAACTTCGCGAACTCACCTCGGGTTACCTGATGACGCGCAATTGAATAGGCGCGCGAAATGGTGACGGAGTGACGTGGAAGCTCATCAGGGCTGGAAGCTAGATCACTTGGCTTCGCACCCATCTCAAATGAACCCGGTTCAATGATTTGCATATCAGGGTCGTAGGTATGTTCGCCACCAATGGCCGAACTATTTCCCCCTATAGAGAGGCCAATGATGAGAGGTGCGATGAGCAGCAGGTGCGTCTGTGTATGTTTCATCTTCTAATTTTCAAGGATCGATGGCGGATGTCAAATCTGATGATGCAGGTCAATGTGTCCTCACGCGAAAGTGTTCATCTTATCTGTGTTCAGATGAAATGCCTTGCGAGAACCTGTCTAAAGCGGCAGACTCGATGCACGGCGGCATGATTGAAAAAGGGAGAGGTCCAATGAGCGCAGCAACACCAAAACGTAAGGTCGCAAAAAAGGCGGCTGCAAAAAAGAAAGCACCGGCGAAAAAGAAGGTAGCGAAGAAGGCTTCAATCAAGAAGGCTGCGGCGAAAAAAGCCGCCCCTAAAGTTTCTGCAAAGCAAGTTTCGCAGCAAAAGAAGATTGCAGAGCAGGTGAAGACTGTTTCAAAAGAGATTGACCGCATTGAGCGTGAAGGTCAGAAAATGCTCAAGCAGGCAGAGAAACGCTACAATTCGACGATCAAGTCGTTGAAAGGTGAGCGGGCGAAGTTGGAAAAACAGGCTGGCACTTTGGCAACAAAGGGCGAGTTGGCGTTTGAGGATGTTCGCAAAGGTGTGGATGCTGCGTACAAGGACCTCGCAAAGGCTGTAAAGCAGGCTTACAAGCATTTCACTTGATCTGGTTTTGCGTGAGAAATCGTGAAAGCGTGGGACTCTCATAAGGGGCCCACGCTTTTTTGTAGGCGGGAGCATTAATGCTTGCCGCCCAGAGGGCTTCCCGCTTTGCTCCCGCCATCGTCATTCACGTCATCACAAATATTGGGGGTTAAGAAAAATGAACCGTGTATGTGAGCATTTGGGTTCCAAATACCCTATCGTCCAGGCCCCAATGGGTTGGATTGCTCGGTCGCAACTGGCCTCAGCTGTTTCTGATGCTGGCGGCATGGGGATCATTGAAACCTCATCAGGTGAAACCGAAGCCTGTATGGCTGAAATCAAAAAGATGCAGGAGGTCAGCGACCGGAAATTTGGGGTCAACTTGCCGATCATGTTCCTTCGCGACAAAGCAATGTTGGACTATGTCTGCGGATCAGGCGTGAAGTTCGTCACAACCTCAGCTGGCAGCCCGAAGAAATTCGTGGGTCCGTTACAAGAAGCTGGCATCACAGTTTATCATGCTGTGCCAACGGTGGACGCCGCTGTGAAATGCGCTGAAGCCGGTGTAGACGGTTTGGTTGTGGAAGGTGCAGAAGGCGGCGGTTTCAAAAACCCAGAAGAAGTGTCTTCTCTCGTTCTGCTTCAGGCTATTCGCGCAGCTGTGGATGTACCGCTCATTGCTGCTGGTGGCATTTGCGATGGGAAGGGCATGGCGGCTGCTTTTGCACTTGGTGCTGAAGGTGTTCAAATGGGAACACGTTTTGTGAGTTGTGCAGAGAGCCCTGTTCACGCCAATTACAAAAACGCGATCATCGCTGCCAATGAAGCAGGCACATGGGTGTTGAACAAAAAGGCATCTCCTTGCATTCGCGCTTTGAAAACGGAACGCACTGCCAAGATCTATGAAGACGGTCTGATGCCTGCTGATACGTTCGGCAATATTTTGGATCTCTATTTCGGTGGCGATATGGAAGCCAGCGTTGGTCTGGCGGGTCAGACTGTTGGGCTGATCGATGAGATCAAGCCGGTTAAACAGATTATCGATGAGACGGTTGCTGAATTTTTTGAAATTACAGAACGCATGGGAAAATGTGCCGGTGCTAAAAATTTCGGTTAAGAATTATGGTCTTCGGGGAGGAGAAATGATGCGTCAATTTACTTGGATTATGTTGGTCGCAGGTTGCCTTGGATTGGTGGGCTGCGACAGTGAGTTTGCCAACAAACTCCCGGGTATGAATCCATGGTTGGATGGAAATCCCGGGCAGTTTTTAAGTTTCTCGGGCAATGCAGAAAAAGGTCCCGTCGTGATGTTGAATTTGCTGAAATTCAACGAGACGTCTCTTGATGGAAATGGCACCGGCGCGGAGGCATACGCGCGTTATGGCGAGCTGGCCGGACCCTTCGTAGAAAAACACGGTGGGAAACTCATTTGGATGGGTGCCGCTACTGAAACTCTGGTCGGCGACATCGCCTATGATTGGGACATGGTCTTGTTGGTTCAATGGCCTGCACGCCAGAACCTTTTGGATCTGGCTGATGATGAGGATTATAAAGCCATCTCTCACCATCGTACCAACGGCTTGGAGCGAACAATGCTGATCGCATTGGACGAACAGATGAGTATTTTGAATTCAAATTGAATACTAATGGGGGAAGAGTGAGCATATTTCCAGATGATTTCATTTGGGGCACCGCAACCGCGGCGCATCAAGTGGAAGGCAACAATACATCCAATGATTTCTGGTTGCTGGAGCATGTTGAGCCAACATTGTTCGTTGAACCTTCAGGAGACGCCTGCGACCATTTTCATCTCTACGAACAAGACGTGCGGCTGTTGAAGGAACTGGGTTTCAACGCCTACCGCTTTTCAATTGAGTGGGCCCGGGTTGAGCCGGAAAAAGGCGAATTTTCCAACGCAGTGTTGGAACATTATCGCCGTATGACAACGTATGTTCGTGATCAGGGGCTAGCGCCCATTGTGACATTGCAACATTTCACCACGCCGCTTTGGTTTGCGCGTGAGGGCGGCTTTGAGGCTAAGGACGCGCCGGAGCATTTTGCCAATTATGCTTCTGTAATGGCAGATGTGCTGGGAGATGTATGGGGGACCGTATGCACCATCAATGAAATCAATTTGCCGATGCGGTTTTTAGAAGACAGGGTTTTGGGTGACCCCGTGCGCTTGACGAAGTACCACGACGCGGCTCGGCATAGATGCGGTGCAGAAGAATTCTCCTCTTTCTTTCTTGGCGATATTGAGAAAGCCGCGGAAGGTATGAAAAAAAGTCATCGGCGTGCTGTGGAAGCCATTCGGGCGCGTGGGTCAAAAGCGCCTATCGGGGTTACGCTGGCGATACAGGAAGAACAAGCAATCGCCGGGGGTGAAGAGGTGCGCGACCGTGCCCGCAAACGCTGCGTGGATGAATTTTTGGACATCACCAAGGGCGATGATTTTGTCGGCGTGCAAACTTACACGCGGTCGATCTATGGCCCTGAGGGCCGGGTGCCATTGGCAGAAGGAACTGAGACCACGCAAATGGGTTATGAGTTTTACCCGGAAGCTCTAGAGCAAACGATCCGCTATACGGCTGCCTATACCAAACTGCCTGTTTTCATCACAGAAAACGGCATTGGAACGGATGATGACAGCCGTCGCATCGCCTATGTGGAAGCAGCGCTTGAAGGCGTCAAAAACTGTTTGGCAGATGGCATCGACGTGCGCGGTTATTGCTATTGGTCGATGCTCGATAATTATGAGTGGATGTTGGGTTATCGACCAACGTTCGGCCTCATCGCGGTTGATCGCATTACGCAGACAAGAACAGTAAAGCCAAGTGCGCGTTGGCTGGGCGGTTTCATAAAACAGGTCAATGACTGATCTATTGGTGCGCGCCCCGGTTCGGGGAGGAGAGCCGAACAGGAGCACACGCCAGAGCGGCTTTCACAAATACACAACGCGGTGAAAGCCTGGGCAGAGGTCACCACGTCTCTGCAAGTTTTCTAGTGAACAATCGACATGGCGTTTCCCATGACTAGTTTTTGAAAGTGGACGCGTAAGTTCAAGGCGCACGCTCCATCAGCCATCAATGAGCGCCACTTGAAGCGAGGCATTGACAACGGTCGCGCAAACACTTTTTCCTGCAAGCTCAAAAATTCCCGCATCAGAGGGAATGCATCTGGCTATCCAGCAGGTGTTGCACTGATCAAAAATTTAGTCGAGTTTATTTGGGGCGACGATAATGCCATCCCGGTCGGCATATAACCAGGCACCCGGAGCGAAACGAACGCCACCAAAGGTGACAGCAATATCCGTTTCGCCAATGCCTTGTTTCACACTCTTGCGAGGGTGATGTCCAATCGCTTTCACACCCACTTGTTCCGCTTCAAGTTCATCCCGGTCGCGCACGCATCCAAAAATGACGACTCCGGCCCAGCCATTGTCAGCTGCAAGCTTGGCGAGGTTTCCGCCAAAGAGCGCACACCGGGTTGAGCCACCGCCGTCGACCACAAGAACCTGACCATTGCCGGGGCCTTCTACAGCTGTTCGTACAAGAGCATTGTCTTCAAATAATTTGAGCGTGGTGATGGGGCCGTGAAAGGCTAGACGTCCGCCATAGTCGAAAAAAATGGGATCAACATGCGCAGCAATTGCGTCGTGTGCATCGCTAAGGTCGGTCGTCGCTGGGGAAACAGTCATAAGACACCTGAAGGTCACTGGCGGGATTACCTCCCTATAGCCCGAGAATCTCATTTTGCCAAAGATGCTGGGCAAGGACGCTAGGAAGGTAAGAGGAGGGTGTAAGAGCGGCCCAATAAGAGCCGCTCAAACTCTCAAACCTTGGGTGTTTTATCCCAACGCTTGATAAGCGGCGGCCAACAAGCCCATGGCACGCGGGTCACCGGCGAGATCCGGGCCCATCTGGTTCATTGTATACGAGATGCCCACACCGGCTGTCGGGTCGCACAGAACGAACGAGCCACCAAATCCAGAGTGTCCAACAGTTGCTTCATTTGGCCCATAAAGAAATCCGCCAATGTTGCGAATAAAGCCCGCACCCCAATTCACTTCCATGCCGAGCACCAAATCTTCATTGGTGATTTGAATGGCCGACATTGCGTCGCGCGTTTTTTCACTGATAAGAGAAACGCCGTTGAGGCTTGCGTTCACGGCAACAGTGCCAAACAATTTTGCGAGCGCACTGGCCGACCCACGACCATTGGCGGAAGAAAGCTCTGCTGCACGCCACGCCCGATCATTTGGAACGATGGGTGAGGGGGCAGGGTTGTTGAATGTGAGCTGTTGAATGTCATTCAAATTGGCGGCATCGAGCGCCACGGCGTTTGGTGCCGCAATCATCTCGGCAACACGACCTTCTTCGCTTTCTGGCAGGCCAATAAAAAAGTCGATTTCCCAGGGTCTGGCAATTTCTTCTTGAAAGAACGTGCCAATGGTTTTGCCCGCGATACGTTTGACTATCTCGCCCGTGAGAAAAGCAAATGTCAGGGCGTGGTATCCTGACCGTGACCCTGGCTCCCAAAGCGGTTCCGCTGCGGCTAGGCGAGCCGCCATTCCGTCGTGGTCATAAAGATCTTCAGTAGTAAGGGGGTCGCGAACAGTTGAAAGCCCTGCTTGGTGAGAGAGCATTTGACCGATCGTCACCTGGTCTTTGCCATGCGCGCCGAACTCAGGCCAATGTTTAACGACTTTGTCGTCGTATGAAAGCTGTCCACGCTCAACAAGAAGGGCAAGACAGAGCGCCCCCACGGCCTTGGTGGTCGACCAGACATTTGGAAGCGTGTCGCGGTTCCAATTTTGTCTTTTGGCAGCGTCCTTGTGGCCACCCCAAAGATCGACCAAATAGTCGCCGTCTTTATAGATGGCAAAAGAAGCACCAACTTCCCCCGCCGTCTCGAAGTTTGCTGCAAAGGCATCTCGAACACCTTCAAAACCAGGCGCTACAGTGCCCTGAATGTTTTGAGTTTCAACCGTCATTATTTTCTCCCCAATTTTCTTTGCCGGGAGTATGACCGCAGCGCTCATGTGTCGCAAATATTTACACGAGGTCCCAACATCGAAAGCTTATGTGGCACAGCCTTTACCCAGCGTCAGGCTTTACGTTACGAGTGCCCATGAACGTGTAAGTCTTTGCACACCGCGCGTAACCGGGTAGGTTGCCTGCAACTGGGGGAAGCAGAATGACGAAGACACACGGTCTTGAAACGGGCTCAACAAAGCTGGGTGTAGGCGCCTATTTGGGTTACGGCGTTGGCGACCTGTCAGTTAATCTATTCTTCCAGTCGGCAATCATTTATCTGCTCTTTTTCTACACGGATATTTTTGGCATATCAGCCGCTGCTGCGGCTTCCATTTTCCTGGTTGCGCGGCTTGTGGATGCGGTCACAGACCCCATTATGGGTATGATCGCTGATCGGACAAAAACAAGGTGGGGCAAATTTCGCCCCTATCTGCTTTTTGGTGCACCACCCTTGGCAGTGATCGCGGTCGCAATGTTCTCCGTGCCAGATCTGGAAGGCGATCAGAAAGTTCTCTACGCCTATGCGACCTATATCCTGTTCAGCATCGCCTACACGATCGTCAGTATCCCCTATTCTGGTCTGACAGCTGTGATCACCGAAGACGCGAAAGAACGTACAAACCTGTCAGCTTACCGCATGGCATTCGCGCTGGGCGGCGCCGTCATTGTTGGTGTCGGCACACAGCCGTTGGTGACATTCTTTGGCGGAGGGGCTGCGGGGTTTCAGACCACAATAGCGCTCTATGGTATCATGTCCGTTCTACTGCTGGCCGTGACTTTCCGGTACACGCAGGAGAAAGTAACGGCGGTTGTGGAAAAACCGCCAACTGTCTCTGAAATGATTTCCGCCATGTCACGTAACTTGCCACTTTGGTTGCTCATCGTGGCTTTTTTGATGGGCATGCTCGCCTACATCGTGCGCTCGTCTGCTGTGATTTATTATTTCCAGTACAACCTGGGCCGGGGCGACTTGTTTCCCCTCTACATGCTTTTTATCTTGCTCGGTCAGCTGGCTGGTATCGTCATCACCCCTTGGGTCGCTAACAAATGGGGTAAGAAAAACACCTATGTCATTGGGGCGGTGCTTGGCATGGTGACGGGCGTTGCGCTCTACCTCACGCCCTACGACGCATTGGGCGCGATCTTTGTTATTTCGGCGGTTGGATCGTTCTTCTTTGCCGCACCCACGGTGCTGGCTTGGGCCATGTTGCCTGACACGGTTGAATATGCCGAGTGGAAACGGGGCGTGAGGGCAGACGGCGCGATCTATGCGACGTCCAGCTTTTTCCAGAAGCTCGCCATGGCGGTCGGCGGTGCGATGGCCGCGATGGTCTTGAGTGCCACCGGATATGTGGCCGGTGAATCGCAGTCAGTCGAGGCTTTGGAGGGTATTTTGCTCATGATCTCGGTGGGGCCGGTGTTGGCAATGATAGTGGGCATCGTGGCGATCTGGTTCTATCCGCTGGATGAAGAGATGCATCTGGAAATCCGCAAAGATTTGGAAGAGCGACGGTTGAAAAAATCTTAGGGCAGACTTGTTCACTGTTGGGCGGAAGCCACAAGCCCTACAACCAATATGAAGACCTCTGGCAATTGGATCGCTTTCGAGAGGGTAATTGGCGCTTGAAGGCAGTGTCGTGTGCGATGACACTGCAGGCCTCAAAATTGGTTTAATACGTCGAAAGCTCCTAGAGGCTGTGACGTTGCATTCGCATGGAGGATGAAGTGGCAGAGTTTCGATTAACCGGCGGCTGTCAATGCGGCGAAGTAAGATATGCACTGACGGCACCTCCGCTCTTGGCTTATGCGTGTCACTGCACAGAGTGCAAGTGCGTTTCAGCTAGTGCGTTCGCCACATCATGTGCCGTTTTGTGCGACACGATGCACATAGAACAAGGTGACCTTCACCGGTTTGATTGGACGGTGGAAAGTGGCGCGCGCCGCTATGGGGAGTTTTGCACTGCCTGTGGTGTGCGAGTACGCCATGGAAGTGAGCCTTCAGCAGGCGTCTTTTCATTGAGGGCTGGAACCCTTGACGATCAGAAATGGGCAACACCGGCAGCCCATACATGGCAGTCGAGTGCGCTCGAGTGGTTCACGCCGGGAAAAGATGATCTGCTTTATGATGGTCAGCCAACCGACTACGCACCAATTGCCGAACGTTATGCAAAACTGATGGGGCTCAACAATGCTGCTTCAACCTAGCGGGGGAGGCAGTCATAGACAGCTGCAATCAGTGCTTGCGCGCGTGGGTCCCAAAACAATAATTGTATATCTATTGGCACATTTTGCGGGTGTACCTGTCACCGCAACAAAAAACCCCCGGCGATTTCTCGCCGAGGGTTTCAATGTCTGTCGCTCCAAAGAGCGGCACGTTCAAAACATTAGTCTTTGAACTGTGCGCTTTCGGTGCTTTCGCCCAGAGCTGTGGTTGAGCTTTCGCCGCCAGCAGCTGCAACAGAAACCATGTCGAAATAGCCAGTACCAACTTCACGCTGGTGGCGTGTTGCAGTGTAACCGTCTTTTTCTGCTGCGAACTCAGCCTGCTGCAACTCAGAGTATGCAGCCATGCCACGATCCCGATAGTCGGAAGCGAGCTGGAACATGCCGTGGTTGAGCTGATGGAAGCCAGCAAGCGTTACGAACTGGTACTTGTAGCCCATTGCTGCAATCTCACGCTGGAACTTGGCAATTGTGTCCTTGTCCAGGTTTGCTTCCCAGTTGAAGGAAGGTGAGCAGTTGTAAGCCAACAGCTGGCCCGGGTTCACTTTGTGAACTTCTTCGGCGAAGCGACGTGCATCGTCGAGGTTTGGAACAGAAGTTTCCCACCACAGAAGGTCAGCATATTTAGCGAACTCTTTGCCGCGTGCGATGCAATGATCAACGCCCGTGCCGTCTTTCAGACGGTAGAAGCCTTCAGGTGTCCGGCCAGCATCGAAATCGATGAACGCATGATCGCGTTCGTCAATGTCAGATGTGATGAGCTTGGCTGATTCAGCATCTGTACGAGCCATGATGAGCGTAGGAGTGCCCATGACGTCAGCTGCAAGACGAGCGGCGTTCAGGTTGCGCTCATGTGCCTTTGTCGGGATCAGAACTTTCCCGCCCAAGTGGCCGCATTTCTTTTCAGAAGCAAGCTGATCTTCGTAGTGGACGCCAGCAGCGCCAGCTTCGATGTAAGCTTTCATGATTTCGAAACAGTTCAATGGACCGCCGAAACCAGCTTCCGCATCAGCAACGATAGGAACGAACCAATCGCGCTCTGCGCCGCCTTCAGAATGCTCGATCTGGTCGGCGCGCTGAAGTGTTTTGTTGATGCGTTTTGCAAGTTCAGGGCCAGCATTCGCAGGGTAGAGGCTCTGGTCAGGGTACATGGCAGAAGCAGTGTTTGCGTCTGCAGCAACCTGCCAGCCTGAAAGGTAGATCGCTTTCAGTCCAGCGCGAACCATCTGCATAGCCTGGTTGCCAGAAAGAGCGCCAAGTGAGTGGATGTAGTCTTCAGTGTGAAGGCCTTCCCACAACTTGTTTGCACCGCGTGTGGCGAGCGTGTGTTCAATTGGGAATGAACCGCGAAGTTTTTCAACTTCTTCAACAGTGTAGTTGCGCTCAACACCGTCGAAGCGGCCAGCTGGTGCGCTAGGGATAATATCGTAGAACGTTTTGCTCATAGCACTTGTCCTTGACTTTAGAGGGGTGGCACTCGGGCGAGTGGCCGCTTATTTCCCGCTTTTAACGAGAAGTTCATATGCTGGTAGTGTGAGGAATTCTTCACAATCGTCAGCGGTTGCCATGTCGGCGAAGATTTTGATGGCTTCGTCAAAATGACCGGATGTCCAGCGCTCGTCGCCGAGCACGTCTTTCACTTGGTTCATTTCATCATCGAGAATTTCCTGGAACAGCTCAGGTGTCACCTTGCGACCGTCGCTTAGGTCAACACCGTGATAGAGCCACTGCCAGATCTGCGTGCGGCTAATCTCAGCCGTCGCTGCATCTTCCATAAGGTTATAGAGAGGCACTGCGCCGCGGCCGCTCAACCAGGCTTCGATATACTGCACGCCAACGCGGCAGCATTCGCGCATGCCTTCTTCGGTGCGCTCGCCTTTGTGAGGCGCAACCAGTTCTTTCTGGCCGACGTTCACATCTTGGCGTTCGCGAGCCAGCTGGTTGGTGCCAGGCAGCTTGTCGAAAATCTCTTTGACCACATCAACCATGCCAGGGTGGGCAATCCAGGTACCGTCATGGCCATTGTTGGCTTCGCGCTCTTTGTCAGCGCGGATTTTTGCAAACGCTGCTTCATTGGCTGCATCATCGCCCTTCACAGGGATCTGAGCGGCCATGCCACCCATGGCAAACGCGCCACGCTTGTGACAGGTCTTGATGAGAAGCAGTGAATAGGCTGCCAGGAAAGCATCGCCCATCACAACCTGCGAGCGGTCTGGCAGGATGTAGTTCGGGTTTTTGCCAAGGCGCTTAATGTAGCTGAAGATGTAATCCCAACGACCGCAGTTGAGCCCAACAATGTGCTCACGTAGTTCATAGAGAATTTCGTCCATCTCAAAGGCTGCGGGCAGCGTTTCGATCAGGATCGTGCAACGCGCTGTGCCCACTTTGAGGCCAAGTGCTTTTTCAGCGTGTGTGAAGACATCGTTCCACAGGCGCGCTTCCAGATGGCTTTCCATCTTCGGCAGGTAATAGTAAGGGCCTGTCTTATTGTCTTTTAGCGCTTGGTGGCTGTGGAAAAGGTACATGCCGAAATCAAACATGCCGCCAGACATGTTGTGACCATCAACAGTGATGTGCGCTTCTTCCAGATGCCACCCACGGGGGCGCACGATCAACGTCGCGCGCTCACCAATCGGCTGTGCGTCATAGGTCTTGCCGTTGGCAGGGTCGGTGAAGCCAATGGTGTCGGCCCAAAGATCCAAAAGATTGAGCTGACCGCCAATCATATTGTCCCAGGTTGGTGATGCCGCGTCTTCAAAGTCAGTCATGTAAGAGTTTGCACCAGAATTCAGCGCGTTGATGACCATCTTGCGGTTGTCCACGGGACCAGTGATTTCGATACGGCGGTCAAGCAGGTCTTTTGGAATTGGAGCGATTTTCCAGTCGCCTTCACGGATCGCTTTGGTTTCTGGAAGGAAGTCAGGCAGTTCGCCGGCATCGAATTTTTTCTGGCGTTCAGCGCGGGCTACCAGCAGCTCGCGGCGGCGGGCGCCAAACTTGCGCTCTAGGTCTGCAACAAAGGCGAGCGCTTCATCTGTCACAATGCGCTCATAGCCCGGTTTCATTGTTCCAAGGACAACAACACCGTCAACGTTCGACTTCACTTGACCGTTGCTCATGGTCTCAAACCTCCGCCGTTCTTTTGGATTGCCGCTCGTCATGCTTTGCGGCGTTGGCGGGGTCATACAACCCACACAAAAAAAAGTCCAACGATTCATAAGTCATTGAAATTATTAAAGTAAATATATTTACATGATTCATCTGAGATTCTGTAGTAAATGTAAATCTTGTAAAGTTTTGGATCTCGAAAGCACTCAAAAATGGCGCAAGATAAGAAGGTTTTTGCAGGGCCCAGAGTCCGCCGTTTGCGGCGTGATCGTGGGCTAACTCAAGCCCGCATGGCCGAAGAAATGGGCATCTCAGCGAGCTACCTCAATCTGATCGAACGCAATCAACGCCCGGTATCAGCTCAAATACTGCTGACCATGGCGGAGATCTTTGATGTCGACCTGCGCTCGCTCGGCGGCGACGAGGAAGCGCGGGCCTTGAGTGCCCTGAAGGAGGTTTTTTCCGATCCGATCCTCAGAGACGGCGGCGTGGGCGATCAGGATTTGAAAGATGTGGCGGATGCGAGCCCCGCCATCGCGGATGCAGTCGCGACACTATATCGCGCCTATCAAGAGGCGGCAGAGGCCAGCTCAATGTTGGCTGAACGTCTGGCAGACCGTGATGATAACGCCACGTCTCAATCAGGTGGTTTGCCGATCGAAGAGGTCCGTGACTTCATCAATTCACGCACAAACCATTTCTCTGAGTTGGACGAGGCCGCTGAACGGCTTTACGAGAGTGCGCGACTGTCGGCAGATGAGCCCTATGTGGCGTTGCGCGACTATCTTCGCGATACCCATGGCGTCGTGACCCGCGTGGTACCTGTCGATTTCATGAGCGGGGAGCTGCGTCGGTACGACAGACACAGGCAGACGATGTTTTTGTCTGAGCTTTTGGACCAGCCAGGCCGCAGTTTTCAATTGGCTTACCAGGTGTGCTTTTTGGAACAAATACGCACGATGGAGCAGATTGTTGAGCAGTCTGGCATTGTGGAAGACGAAGCGCGCCGGTTGCTCCGCATCGCGTTGGCGAACTATTTTGCCGCAGCCCTTCTCATGCCGTATGGCGCTTTTTTCCGGACGGCAGAGGAAACAAAATACGATATTCGGTTGCTGGGACGCCGTTTCGGGACGAGTTTCGAACAGGTCTGCCACCGCCTGACAACGCTTCAGCGGGCAGGTGCAAGGGGCATCCCGTTTTTCCTCATTCGTGTTGATAATGCAGGCAATGTATCCAAACGGTTTTCCGCAGCGGGCTTTCATTTTGCACGCTTTGGCGGCACATGCCCGCGCTGGAATGTGCACGATGCGTTCCGCGTTCCGGGGCAGGTCTATACCCAGGTGATCGCTATGGAAGATGGCACACGTTATTTTTCGATTGCCCGAACGGTCAGCCGCGCCGGCTCCGGCATCGGCGTTCCAGGGGACCAATATGTGGTAGGGTTGGGTTGCGAAATATCACATGCCCGCAATTTTGCCTTTTCACTGGGCCATGATTTGGATAGTGAGAATGCGGCCATTCCCATCGGGGTCAATTGTCGGCTCTGTGAACGGCTAGATTGCTCGCAAAGGGCGTTCCCACCATTGAAGCGTCGGTTGCATGTTGAAGAGCATGTGCGCGGTGTTTCTGCATTTGGTTTGCCTACAGACACTACGGATTGAACGACATGCAGGTGCGCTTATCAGAATGGGGAACGGCGCTGAGTGCAGCAATAGCTGTGCACGCTCTCGCTTTTGCCGTCTGGTATTGGGTGCCGGATGCGCCCACCGATGCGGGCGCGGGTGGCATAAGCATAGCACTGGCCCCAGCGGTGTCTGTTCGCGATGATCAAGTGCAGACAGAAGTTCTCGAGACGCAGGAGCCCCCGCCTATTGTTGAGCAGCAGGTTGTCACACCTTTGCCCGAGCCTGATCCCCAGCCTGTTCCAGAGCCAATTATTGATACACGGGCCAAGCCAGCCGAGCGCGCGCCAGAGTCTCGAGAGGCGCAGTCCACAGCTTCTTCCGCTCCCGCAGCAGTCTCTGCTACGAGCAATCAGGTGAGCACAGGAAGTGCCGCAGCTGAGGTCGGGGTGGGTGATGCAGATGCCAAGGCAGACTATGTCGCTCTGATTGCCGATCGCTTAGCGCGTTTTAAGCGCTATCCGCGGGCGGCACGCAGGCGTGGGCTTCAAGGTGTCGCCAAATTGGCCTTCACGGTGCGGCGTGACGGCAGCCTCGTTACCTATGAGATTGTGCAGTCAGCGGGCTACCAGGTGCTCGATCGGGAAGTTCAAAACACTCTCGAACGCGCACTGCCAATGCCACCATTTCCCCCAGACCTTTCACTGCAAACTTTGGATGTCATCGTTCCCATTCGCTTTGAGCTGACCAACAATTGATCTTATAGGTCTGCACGTTGCTCCAGAAGTTCGCCGCGCAATGTGGCCAAAACAGTGTGAAGTGCCACATATCCAATCACAAGTGTCGAGATTGTTAGCAAGCTGATCGCAGCCAATGCCGACAGCGCATCAGGTGCCAACCCATGCCGGGATATGGCAGCACTTGCAAGGGCTGCCGAGGGGAATGTGAAGGCCCACCATGAGAGGTGGAAAGACAATCTGAAAAAAATTGGCGCCATCGATCCAAGGAGCAGTGCTTGGAAAAGTGCGATATAAAAGAAACCTTGTGACGCAATCCCAAAATCACCCAAAAGCGCTGCCGTCGCGCCTGCGGCCAGTGCCGGCGGCGCGATTAAAATGGATAATGTTGGCAAAAATTGCTGCGGCAATTGTCCGTGAAAAAGAATGCGGTTCAGCATGACAGGAAAGAGCGCCAGCCAAAATAAAAGCGCGACAGAAAAACAAAACCAGATCATGGAATGTCCGACACCAGCATCCACCATGCTGGCACCTGTGAGAGGCGCCACAAACAACCCAACGATAGGGACAAACATGGATGGGTTCGCGCGTTGGATCTCAACATTGCGGGTAATCCATGTGCGTAAGATAAAAAGTGCCAGCAGAATGTGTGTGCTGCAGGCGCTCAGCCAAAGTCCAATGGCAATAGTCTGCCAATCTGGACCGAGACCATAGACCCAGCTGCTGATGAGCATCACGCTAACCGTTAGTCCCGGAAACAGGTTGGCTGTTTCGACATTCAGCAATTCGCTGAGAAAAACTTCTCGGTGCAACAATATCTTGAGTGCGTAGAGCAAACCTGTGATAGCCGTCGTGCAAACCGTTAACAGGAAAAGGAAATCTCTGACGAATGCGGGGGCGCCGAGATAAACGACGGCACCGGACCAAGCGGTGCCCAATCCGCCCAGACCCATGCCAATGGTCATAAGGGCTGGCGGCGTTTTTGCGATGTTTGATGGCGAGGCGATGATCATGTTTCAAACATTAACGTCGGTCTCCCTCGCATGAAAGAGAATTAAAGTGCTTTGCAGTGAGGTTAAACGGCTTGTTAGCGTTTTCTTTCTAGACTGGCCGGAGACGCTCTGCATTAATTTGGCAGGGGTAAACTGCAATCGTGGGGCAGGATTGTTTATGGGCACTGCAAAAAGAAAATTCAGAATTGAGTCTGTAAATTCTCATACCAATGGTCAATTGGCACCTCTTGAGCCTGGTGCAATCCCGTTGACAGCGGCATCCGCACATGCCGTCCCAGACAGTGTCGCAGAAGAGCGCCATCAGGAAATGATGGAGGCAATCCAAAAACTCAATCGTGCCATGGCAAATGCCGGTGATGAAGATTTCAGTGTTCCCGATGCTGCACCGGATGCACTTCTCGACAAGTATAAAGACGAGATAAAAGAAGCCGCCAAGCTCAAGCATGAGTTGGACCTTATGCAAGCCGCGATTTTGAGAACGAAAAGCGAAATCGTTTCCCTGCGCTATGATGGGGCGTCTTCTGAACGCATTCGCTCTGTCACAGACGAATTGGATGAGGTCGTTGCCGGTACTGAAGGCGCCACTGAGACCATTTTGAGCGCAGCTGAATTGATCGATTCCAATGCGTCCAGCCTTTCCGGAACGCTTTCGGGATCAGATGCCGGCCAAGCGCTGGAGATTCAAGAGCAGGTTATCGCCATTTTTGAAGCGTGCAACTTTCAAGACATTACCGGCCAGCGCATCAACAAGGTCGTCACCGCTCTCCGTTTCATCGAAGAGCGTGTTGAAAGCATGTTGAAAATCTGGGGTGAATCATCATTCGTCGGTGTAGAAGCTGCCGATGATGGATCTGGTGACGTTGAGATACCTTTGGGTGAAGAACTTGCAAATGGTCCGGCCTTGCCCGAGGCCAGTGATCAGGCTAGCCAAGCAGACATTGATGCTTTGTTCGACTAACAGCGTCTGCTCTAACGAACAATTCTTGCAGCTGGAAGAGAGATCATGACCGCCGGTTTTCCGTGCGGGTCTATTCCAATGTGCAACGCGCCACCATGAAGTTCAGCAACTTTGCGTGTTAACGACAGAGCTAAGCTCGTATCTCTCGGTAAGCTCAAGCCTGCCGCGCTGACGAAAGGGTCTTCCACATGGGCACAATCTGCTCCCTCATTGGCATCATCGTAAGGTAGGTGAAGTGCGCCATCATCTGGTGTGTCGATGACGGCTTTTAGCATAAGGCCACCAGCACAGGTTTCTGCACCCAATACCAAACGTGTATCGCGGCTCATCGTATGCAGTAGTTCAGTGATCAAGCGAAACAATCCCTGGCGCAACCGCTTGGCGTCTCCTCTAAAGCCAGGGAGCTGTAAGTTGGGACAGGCGACCAATTCAACCCCTGCCTCAAACGCATTGCCTTTTTGACTCGCGATGACGGTATCAATCAACGCATCAAGGTTGCAAATGTCATCTGTAAGCGTGATGGCGTCTGCCTCTGACTCTGCGACCGACAGAAGGTCCTCAATCATATCCAACAACATTGTGCCGGATTGATGAATGTCACCCGCATATTCACGATATTTGTCACTCAAGGGTCCAAATTGTGCGTCCTTCATAAGCTCTGAAAAGCCAATGATGTGGGTGAGTGGTGTCCGCAGATCGTGATTAACGTTGGAAAAAAAACTTTCGCTGCGCCGTTGCGACGTGAAACCCTTTTTTTCCGCGTCGCGCATTGTCCGTTCTAGAGTGCGGCGGACTGTTGTGTCGGTGAGGGCAGCGACCCGCGCAGGTCGCCCCCCCCATTCGGTTTCGACAATACGCAAGTCGGCAAAACGTTCTTCGCCTGACGGGTGTTTAATGCGCACATCTCGGTCACCCGGTTCCATGGGCATGTCGAGGCGACAACCAACCAGAGATTCGAGGGATCGGCCTAAAAGGTCTGCTGCGGCAGAATTTGCAAAGGCTACTTTTCCATCATTGTCGAGGATTACCATCGCATCTGCGGTTTCCTGGACCACGGTGACGGCATCCGGTACGGCAGATGTGGGCGCGACCTTTTCTTCCAGCGTTGGCTCGGAAGCGGAAATGCTCTCAGGCGAGGGAGAAGGGGCCCGGCGCCCGAAGCGGGTCACGGCCAACCTGGCCTGTGTCATAAGGGCATCTGTATTGAACGGATCAAACACACAGGCGTCTTCTGCGCCCAGTTCAATCGCTTCACTGGCACGGTCGAGTGTGAAAACATGGCTCTCGAAGAGAGCAATGATGGGAACCCGTGGCCCGAGATTGATTATGCGGGAAAGTGCCTGGAAGTCGTCGTCACTTGCCGTTGCAAGGTCGAAGAGGACTGCATCAAATCCCGGCGCAAGAAGAGGGGAGATGCCGCGATTGCGCGCGACAACATTGATATCCGCATTCAGTCCGTCAAACACCGAGCTTGGCAGACGGGCATCGCTCAC
>Ga0209344_10001177_pt1 | contig 35962 bp, 28 predicted proteins | sample Cruoilmetagenom6_FD_187293 | JGI IMG/M metagenome (GOLD analysis project Ga0209344, IMG submission 187293) | Oil polluted marine microbial communities from Coal Oil Point, Santa Barbara, California, USA - Santa Barbara Oil Seep Sample 6 (SPAdes)... | ecosystem: Environmental > Aquatic > Marine...
AAAGATAAGTATGGAACCTTTGAAAATTATATGGGATGCATTATTGTTGGGTCACCCTCAACCAATATGTTTGCTGTTAATGCAGGAATGATGAGCTTAAGCAAGATGAAATTAGCAATGGATAAAGAGGGTGCTAAAGATCAAGGCTTGTCTTATTATTACGCTAGGCTTATTTGGCAACAATCGCAGTTAACAGCCAATTTAATTGAACGTGCAGAAAAGCATGTCGATCTGATTTACAATAAGCAAACGCGAGATTCTGTGGCAAATTATTTTAAAGAGCAAGCTCAATTAAATGGGTTGGAAGGTCTACGGATAGATCGTAAAATGGCGGATATCGAATTGCATTATCCAGAGGCGGTAAAGAAATATGAACTCCCCTTGTTAAAAATGAAGAAGAAGTGTTTGGAAAAATATATATCCTACCAAAAAGGGGATCAAAAATCTGTTGCAAATCTCTTCCTCGATAGCTCAACATTTAACACTTATGTTGCTGATTGTGCCGGTGTAAAGGTTAATTTTTTTAAATTATTAGAGGACCCTACAGAACGAGTAAAGAAGGTGGTAGCGTCAAGAAAATTAAGTGACTCTAAAATGTGGGAGGTCATGTTTCCAACGAACGATAAAAAGTGAAAACTGACACTGATACGGTAGGTGTGTTCGATATTGACAATTGTTAAGAGTTTCGAGGTGACTTGGATTTAAAGTAATAAGCTAACGCGAATATTATTCGCTACAAAGTTACATACTTCGCAGCGCAACCGCCGTCAAGTCTAGCACTTACTGCCCCCAGCGGGGTCAACTATTCCTAGCATCATTTTTGAACGTTTTGAGACAACCCTGTAGGGCACGCATATATTTTAAGAATAGCGAGGCACCTTAAGGGTATAAAGATTTTGATTCCGACGGGGAAAAACCCCCTTGAAAAAAGGGGAAAAACCTCCTTTCAATATCCCTAAACTTTAGGTAACTTTATAAAAATTAAATTTACTAATCAACTGAAAGAATAGTCTATTCTTTGCATTAAGAATTGTTTTAATCTAGCTTTACCTTGAATAGTCGTAATATGGGAGATAAAGAAATAGTCAAGACGTTACTTGTTGAAGATGAACAAATCGCTATGGAGGCGTATGAAACAATTATAAAAGCCTTAGAAATTGAATCTAAGTATTCGTTTGCAATTGAAAAAGCCTATAACTGTCAAGAAGCCAATACGCTCATAGAAGATGCGATGAAGAGTCAAGCCTATGATTTGGTATTGCTAGATATCAGAATTCCGGCCTATAAGAATGGAAACTTATTATCAGGAGAAGCTATTGGGGTTAAAATTAAAACCACGATGCCCCTTTCAAAAATTATCATTTTTACCCAATATAAGGACCCTTATGTATTAGATAACCTCTATTTTCATGTAAAACCGGAAAGCCTTTTAATTAAAAACGAGATTAACTCGAGCATGTTAAAAGGCGCTATCAAGGATGTTTTAGATGGAAAGTTAATCAATTCTCAGCAGGTTACTCAGATGATGTGTAAGCAAGCTAGATTTGGCAAACGGATTGATAAAAAGCATAGACAACTGTTATACGAATTAGCACATGGGGCCAAAATGAAAGATTTACCCGACGTACTTAAAGTATCTAGAAGCAGTATAGAACGAATGAGGAATGATTTAAAAATAATTTTTAATGTGGTTGGTGAAAGTGACCGCAACTTAATTATGGCAGCAAAGAAAAAAGGCTTTTTATAAATGAAAAAGTGGCCAGTTATATTTTTTACACTTGGTTTTTTGGGAATCCTCCTCTTTTATTTGTGGTCACACCTGTTATGGATCTCTTTAGTGCTTTTAGTTAGTTTAGATTTTTTTACCCTAAAGTGGTTGGGTTCAATGATCGCAAAGCGGGTGCCTCAGAAATTCAAACAAGTCAGTTGTTATGTGTACTACTTATTATTAATCATCGGTTCGGCCATTTTTATTCGCACCTTTATCATAGACATCTACTATGTACCCTCAAGCTCTATGGAACGCACTTTATTTCCTGGAGACTATGTATTGGTCAATAAGTTTGCCTATGGGGCAGTAGTGCCGCAGTCCTTAAGAGAAGTTCCTGTTTTAGGTTCCTTCTTTAAGAATCAAAACATGACCTTTGTACCACAAAAAAATCGAGTTTTAACGGGTTACAAAAAATATAATAGAGAAGATATTGTAGTTTTTAAATCGGTTTTAAAAAATAATAAACTGCTGATTAAGCGCATTGTTGGGTTGCCAGGAGATACGCTTAGCATCGTTGATGGGATAGTTCATGCTAATGATACAGCGTTAAAGGAATTGCCAGGGTATACTTATTTTTATCGAGAAAATTCCAACAACACTATTAAAAGAACTTTTGATTATTCTAATGCCGAATTAGATACCCTAAAATCAAAGCATAATTTGGAGCGAATTATTTCTAAAAAGAATGAAAATTCGAGCAATGTCTTTCCTTTTACTGATGAGAATAGGTGGACTCGTGATAATTACGGACCGTTAGTGATACCAAAAAAAGGATTAACCGTAAAATTAACCAAAGAACCTTTAGAATGCTATAAAACTATATTAATAAATTTTGAAAAAGTGGAATTCTCTCAAATAAGCAAGAATCAATCGTATACCTTCAAGCACAACTATTATTTTATGATGGGTGATAATCGTCAAAACTCACAAGATTCACGGTTTTTTGGGTTAGTACCCTCATTTTTTATTCAAGGAAAGATGTGTATTAGCTTCTAATAGATTGAAAATGAAGGAAAATCTGTCAAAATGTGAAGGAAAATCCGTCAAGGTTTTCAAAATGGATTAATTAAATTTGGGTATTCTTAACTTTAAAATATTATATAGAATGAAAAAAAAAATAAAAATCCTATTTAGTATTGCCGTTGCATTTGCAATATGTGGTTTCCTTTTTATTGAAGATTCAGTGGCAGATATGAATTTACCAGATAACACAATCTGTCTTACCTTACCTACTGGTGCAACAAAACATTGTGTAGCTAGAGAGGATGGTAAAGGAGATTTATGTTCTAGCACGGCTGAATTCGGGCCATTATGTTACGCCACAGGTGCGCCTGTTAAATAAAATAATTATAAACTTAAATAAAAAAAGATGAAAAATAAATTTTTAAAAATTACTGGATCAATTTCATTGATATTCTTGTTATACTTCTCTATTGTTAAAGCGGATGCTAACATACAAGATGTAGTGACAAGATGTGAAGTGAGCTCGAACTCTAATGATAATTTTGGAGGTTGCTATATACTGCCAGATGGAATCAACCATAATTGTTCGCTTTTAGCTATAGGCCCTGAATGTAGTGGGGTGGTTAACGTTAGAGTTTAACAAAAGGTTTTTTATTAACTTAATGGCGAGATACTTTTATCTCGCCAAATTTTTATTTTATGAAAATTTTACTCAGACTTTTATTTTTATTGCTTCTTATTTCATGTAAAAAAGACCTTATTGTAAATGAAGTTTTATCTGAAACGGATCAAAAATCATTTAAATTAAATTCAACATCGACTTTAAATATAAATTCGGCTGAATTTTTTATTAATAAGGATGATAATGAAATTTTTTCCTTCTTAAACACGAACGATAATAGTTTAGTCTATTATTTATCAAGCAGTCCGAAAAAAATTGAATTTGCTTCTGAGGGAGAAAATGGAGTTGGGAGATTTAGCATAACCACTTCTCACCATTTCATTTCTCAGGATAGTATTTTAATTTTACAAACAGAAATGGGGAAGCTTTTTCTCTCTAATTTAGATGGGAAAATTTTGAAATCTATTGATTTATTTGACTTAAATGATCGTGGAAGTTTTGTTAACTACCCCACAGGCTCAACCCTCAAACCGATGATCTCTTACGGTGAAATTTTATTTGCTGGTTGTAATTTTGTTAAATTCTTTAACGACTACAGCAATTATGGTACTCTCCAAAAGATAAACTTCAAAAATTCTCAATTGGAAAACATTATTTCTCTGCCCAAGAAATATGATGAAAACTTTTGGGGAACCATGTTTAAATATAGAATTAGCTTTTGTCTTTCTGAGAAAGGGACTTTATTGGTTAGTTTTCCTATTGATGACGAGGTATATGAATATGATTTAGAAGGGAAACTCCAAGCTTCGTTTACTTGTAAATCTGAATATGTAGAGAATGTTAAACCCTTCAATGCTAATAAAGTCTATGGCAGTGGAAGTAGTCCAGATTGGGGAAAAATCAACAGCTATAGTCTTTCCAACTCTGACTATACAGCTTTAATTTCTCATCCAAACAAAAAACAGTACTACAGAATTGTATATATACGTCCAAGCCAAGGTGATGTAACAACAGGAAAGAAAATACCAGATTTCTCTGTTATTGTCTTCGATGAGAAACATCAAATTCAAGGGGAACAAAGATTTAGTTCGTCGAAATTCGATCACACCCTTGTCATGGCAACTGAGGGTGGTCTAGCGATTGCTAGAAAAGATCTTTATGATGAAAATAATGAAGAATTAGTTTTTAGTATATTTAATTTAAATGGTGATTTATGAAAATGAAAGGTCGATTTCTAATTTTATTATGCATGTGCCTATTAATTTCCTGTCAAGACCAAAAAGAAAAAGAATACAATAGAATATTAGAGGAGCTAAATTTAGATTTAAGTAACATATCTAATATAGTTATTATTCCAAACGAGGGTTGTGGTGGTTGTATCACCGATGCTACAATTTTTTTTCAAGAGAATTTCCTTTCGTTCAGGGATAGTACTGTTATTATATTTACTGGAGTGAGAGATTTAAAACAACTGCAACTTACAGTGGGGTCAAAACTTTTAGACGAAAAGAACGTCTTTATTGATTCGAAAAATTTATTTTTAAACGATAAGGTTTCTTCAATTTATCCGCAACGCTTAAATATAAAAAACTCAAATACCTCGGCATATTCTTTATTTGAAAGGAGTAACTTTTGAGGTAAGAAAAATAAATTTTCCTATTTTTATATTAAGGTCCAGTAATCTAAATCCTAACGCTTCAAACTAAACAACGGCAAATACAATAAAATCCCCAGCAAGGAGAAAATCAAACCACCAATGGTACCTGCGCCTAAGGCAAACCAGAATACTTCGTTTTGCCCATCCTTGACAAAGGGAATAAAGCTTTAATATTAGAATAATAACTACTTTTAGATAAAAATGAAATTATTTTATAATGGGCGATAATCGACAGAACTCACAAGATTCACGGTTTTTTGGGTTAGTACCCTCATTTTTTATACAAGGAAAGACGTGTATTTGCTTCTAATGAGTTGAAAATGAAGGAAAATCCGTCAAAATGTGAAGGAAAATCCGTCAAGGTTTTCAAAATGGATTAATTAAATTTGGGTATTATTAACTTTTAAATTTACTATTATGAGAAAAAAAATTATGGGAGTTTCCTTTGGAGCAGCATTGATGTTTGGATTGGCTTTTAGTTTAATTCCAGAAATAGCAGAGGCAAATATGTCTATACCAAGATTTCAGACAGGAGTATGTTATAACATGGACACAGGCGTGCTTGCTCCGAATTGTGACACTCCAGATAAAACTGGACCATGTGATATGGAAGTAACATGCCCTTAGTGGTGCTATATATAAACACGAATTAAACACGATAAAAATGAAAAATATATTAAAAAAAATATTGATAACCGCTGTTTTTACATTAGGAGCATTTAGTGTGCTTCCAGATACGGCTCAAGCTAGTGTAAATGAAAATGAAGGAAGATTTGCACTTAACCTTTGTATTGAAAATGGTGCCATTACTTCTGCTTGCCAAATACCTGACCCAGAAGGACCATGCGATATTATTAAAAAATGTAAACCAGATTAAGAATAGAGGAAAAATCAATCAGATAGGCATATTGTAAATAATTATAATATGCCTATTTTCACAAAAAAATAGACCATAGCTGATGAGAAAAAATAGTTTTTTAATTATGATATTTTTTATATCTATAGTTTCTTGTAAAAAAGGCAATAACCAATCAACGGTGGTTAATAATAAATATTTAAATGAGAAATTAAATATTGAAATTGATACTGTAAATATTAAAATAGGGAATAATCAATTGCCTTTTTATAGTAAATCCACAATTGAGGAAGAGTCAAATAAATATTTTGGGTACAATCATACGCTACATAGTATAGATGTTTTTGATTTGAAAAATAAAGCTTATTTGAAGAACATAAAGCTATTTAAAGATGGACCAGATAAAGTAGAATCTATAGACGCATTTAAAGTTAAGAACAATGAGATTCATGCCATATCCCGAAACTATATTGTTGTAATAAATCTGAATAATGGAAAAGTAAAAAATAGGACATTAATTAATTCTTTGGACAATAAATTCTATACAGAGAATCAAACTTATATAACAAATGGTTCTGAATTTAAATTTGTAGAAAAAGAAGGATATTACGTAAAAACAATTAATTATAAGCACTCAATTAGTAAAGAATCAAAAAAACATTATAATAATGGTAAAATATTAAGTTATTTTTCTTTTAAGGATAATAAAATGAATAATAGTATAGATATCTCTTACCCAAAAGAGTATCAAGAAAACCATTATGGTTTTAATAATAAAACCTCGTTTTTTCATTCAGACGATGATCAATTCATTTATTATAATTTCTCAGCTTTGCCAAGTGTTTTTAAATACAATAAAAAAACAAAAATAATAACACAATATAACTTTGAGAGTAAAAATTTGCCAGCGATAAAGACTGAAAGTATAGGTTGGACCCCCCCTGCAGATCGAATGTTTCAACACTATATTTTAAATTCTAATTTTGGAAGGTTGTATGGAAATAATGATTATTTTTTTATAATATATAATTCTGGTCTTCCAGATGATTTTAAAGATATGGGGAACGCCTATGCTGCTAAAAAAAAGGTATTATTAGTTTTTAATAAGGAATTTAGTTTGTTAACATCAATTGATTTATTGAATTTAGGAATGGGCCTAGACTCTGGGTTTGTTTTTGAGAATAAATTATATTTTCCATATTCCACAAAAAATGAAAATGTCGCATCATTCTTAACATACAATATTTCTACAAAGCAATGAAAGCCTATAAATTTATAATAGTTTTATGATGGATAATAATCGTTATAGGTCTGAAAATTTTAAGGTTTTTTTTATTAGGGTGCAAATAATAAAAGGCTTTTAATAATCTAAAAGTAAAAAAGATTTTCTTTAAAAGGCTAAATATTACGAGTATAAATTATAATAATGGATTTGTCTAAAATGAAAAATTATACTTTCCATTTTTCACGGAAAATGAAAATCACCTTTTTTTTGAAACCTTTAACATATCGATAAAATGAAATTAAAATTAATCCTAATCTTTATATTTTTATTTATAATATCTTGTTCTAAATCAAGTGAATATCAAGTTCGTGATTCACAAGAGATTACGGGTATTATTAATTATATTAATGGAAGTTTGAAAATTAATAAAGAAACTGCTGAAAACAAGGATATTGTTTTGCTTTATCTTATTTTAAAAGAATGTAATTGTATTTATGAAAATGTTGACTTTATTAAAGAATTCCTTAAGTCGACTAAGTTAGATAAAAAAATATTTTTAATTGTAAAGCCTGGGGATACTGAAAGGTATACAAAAGAAATGACTGAATTAAATTTATTAAAAAGTGAAAAATTTGATATTATTGTTGACACAGAGGATGAATTCTTGAGTCATGGAAACTTTTATGTTACGGATAAAATATTTATTATAGAAAAATATAAAACTATTAAAAAAATTGAATTGAAAAAGGAGAATTTCAAAATAATTCTTCAAGAATTAATATAGTTTTGGTTCTACCATTATTTGGGTGGGTAAAGATTTAATCCCCCAAGCTAATACGGTTCGTTTTGTGCGACTTATTTCGGAGTCATTGTGTAGGCTTCCCCCGCTTCAAACTAAACAACGGCAAATACAACAAAATCCCCACCAACGAAAAGATCAAACCTCCAATGGTTCCGGCACCTAAGGCAAACCAGAATACTTCATTTTGTCCATCCTTGACAAAGGGAATAAAGCCTAGAATAGTAGATATCACAGTCAGCATAATAGGAAAAATCTTTTGTTTAAATGCTTGTAAATAAAGACTAATGGCTTCTTTATTTGGGAACTGTTTTTTGAGCTTGTTAAAACTCGTCAATATAAAAATAGAGGCGTTGACGGTAATACCACTCAATAACACAAAACTTGCCATGCCGCCTTGATCAAAATTGAAATCAAGCCAATAAAAGGTTAAAAAGACCCCAATAAACGAGATCGGAATCACACTTAAAATGATAAAAGGCTGTTTAAAACTCTCAAATAAAATGGCACAGATAAAGTAAATGATACCCAACACCAAGACGAGTAAAAACGTGTAGTTCATGGCCTTGTCTCCTAAAAAGAATCGATATGAACTTTGTTCAAAGGTATAGCCCAAGGGTAATTTTGCCCGTAAAATATCTAATTGCTCATCTAAAAATTTCTTTCCAAATTTTCCCGAGCCTGTATATTGAAAAGCGACCGTACGCAAATATTCTTGATTTTCCTTATAAATACTTTCCTCTTCAGGGGCTTTATACACGGATGCAATGTCTTTTAAAACTACAGGTTTATGAATGCTGTCTAAAGGTGCATTTTCAATATGCCATAAGTCGTAGGTTTTTGAAGCGGTTGATTCAAATCGAATTGGCGAGTACCTACCCGCAATATTAAGTTGTAGATCTGCCTGTTTAGAGAGGGTTAAATTTTGCAAGGCTGTAACAATGATTGATGGGTTCGCTGAGGTTAAAGCCAGGCGCTCTTTATCTAAGAAATACCGAAATTCAAACGACGGCTTTTTTGCATAGGCATCTCTGCCTCTAATATTCACTTTTTGAATACGCGGGTGTTTTAAAAGGGCGGTTTTAAGACTGTCTCCCCATTCGTTTAAGGTGGTGTAATTATAGCCTTTGGCTTTTACCGTAAAATTAACCGGATCATTCATACCACCTCCATTACTAAACCCTCTTCCAACGCCATAAACGCCCCAATCCATGCCGCTAAAATCAAGCGCTTTACGAATCAATCTGTTTTTTAAGATAAAGGGAAACGAAGAATCTGCATAGGCTTCCTTAAAGATAATGTTTATGGTGGCCCGATCGCCACTGCTTACATTGGTCGTAAATTGTTCAATTTCGTTAAATTGCAATAGGTAATTCTCAACTTCAAGCATTACCTCATTCATTTGATGCACCGTTGCCCCTTTTTCCATACTAGCAGTAACGGTAAGCCTAGTTTCTTCGTTGCGACCGTAATAGCCACTTTCAAAGACATAAGCGGAAAATAGTCGAAAGGTGCCTCCTAAATAACGATCCATAAAGGGTCTGATATTTTCTTTAAACCACTCATTCCCAATAGTTGAATTATAAGTTTTTTCAACCCACGTATCATTGTTTTCCATTTTGGCTGGCAGCATAAAAAAAGGGAGACCAAAAATGAGGATAATCAAAACGATAGCCAGTTTTTTAAAACGAAGTAAGCCCTTGATTAGTTTTTCGTACAGTGCGTAGAATACCGATTTGACCTTAATACTCCATGGTTTTTCTTTTCTAACGGGCAGTTCAATTTTCTCTAGTAAGGCAGGAATTAAAAATAGGGCAACCAGTAAGGAAACTCCTAAATTGATGATAATCACCATGGCAAAATCAACCAAATTTACGCGATACATTTCATCTAAAAAATAGATGATACTCAAGGCACCAATAGTAGTGAGGGTAGAAGCTAAGATTGGAATAAAAACACGTTTGTTTTTCTGATGTCGTAAATGGTCAATCATCACAATACTATTATCAATGATTAACCCTAAGGAGATGGTAATTCCTGCTAAAGAATACATTTGTATTTCAACCTCAAAGAAATAGTACAATAAAAAGGCAATGCTTATATTGGCAATAAGACTTAATAAGGTAACCAACAAATACCGCCAACTTCTACTCACTAAAAGAATAAACACCAATAGAATAATGACCGTATAGATGCTGCGTTCATAGATTTTGTCGAGCTCTTTTTTTAAGAAAATGGTGCTATCATTAGTCTTTAAGATGGTGTAATTGGCTGGTAATTTTGTTTTTAATGCTGCAAGTGTTTTTTCTACTTGTTCTGCTAAACGTATGGTATTGGCGTTTTTTGTGGCATAAAGATTTAGGGTGATAGAATTTTTTGCATTAATTCTATAATAGCTTTGGGTTTCTTGCTCAAGAGCTTTTACCGTAGCAACATCATCTAAGTAGATTAACCGATCTCCCACCTTTTTGATGGGAATATGCCAGTCAAGATCAGTAAACATGGGTTGTAAGGCCAAGGTAATATAATTGCCATGCAGGCTAACGTCACCCAATGATGCTTTGTCAAAGGCCTGACTGAGGCCCTGAATTAAATCTTGTTTCACCAAGCCAAGACTCAATAATTTATCATTGTTAAATTGAAATAAATACTCTAATTGATTAGCGCCAAAAATGCGTAATTTATCAATAGATGGAATGGCCCCAAGAATGGGTTCTAGTTGTAATTTAACGGTCTCTTGAATGTCCATAGGGCGCTCGGGCGCGTTGATGCTGTAACTTAAAAACGCGCGCTGCTCATCGGCATCAGGGCGATTTACACGTAGTGTAGGATAAGACGCCCGCTCTGGCAATTTTTTATAGAGTTGCCTAATGATGGTGGCAGTTTCAAATCTGGCCACATCAATATCGGTATATTTATCAAAGGATAAGGTGATGCTGCCACCGCCAAGATTAGACGTTGATTCAATTTTACTGAGACCTTTAAGAAGGCTCAAGCCTCCTTCTAGCTTTGAGGTAATTTCTCTTTCTATGACATACGGTGCGGCGTTTGGCCACGAAAAGCTCACATTAATGGAGGGTAGGGTACTGGTAGGGTTTAATTTAACCGATAGCCGAGGGATAATAAAAACCCCCAAGACGGTTAATATGATGGTGATAATAAGAATTTTAAAGGCTGAAACTTTCAAAAACTAGTTATTTATGTAAACTTAGGCAAAAAGTTGTTAAAATTAAAAGTTTAGTTGGGTTTATTCAGTAGGGCAGGGGTAAAAAGGAAAAGCCTTTATCATGGATGACGAAAGGAGGTGTAATTTACTAGGTTTAAATTTTTTAAATACCTTTGAGAATCATGAAACTTGTAAGTCATTAATGAATAAGAGGGGTAAAATAGCTCAGTTGATTTCTGTAGCATATCTTGTATTAATAGTTTCCTGTGTCAAAAAGGAAGCTGTTGTATCGCATGAAAGTTATGAGCGCATCAACATTACTATTGATGCGCATAATTTTGACACTTCACCTTTTAAAAGCCTCGAGTTTATTGAAATTAAAAGCAAACCCATTGGACGTATCAAACAACTGTACGCCTTTGACAGTACCCTGTTGTTTAGCGTAAGTTCTGGTAATGAACGACTATTTTTATACAACCTTCAGCAGGAAACCTTAAATCCGATATTGACAAAAGGAACTGGACCAGGAGAAATAAATGAAGTCACAGATTTATATGTTGACCCAGAGAATAATTTTTATGCGCTTGATGCGGTAAACAGCATGCTACGTTCATTTAACGCAGCAGGCAGTGCTATTGAACAGGTCAAAATGCCGAATACTTTTGATGAAATTGTGGTACAAAAGAACAAGATTACCGCACTTTCAAAAGTTCCTTATAATGATAAAGACAACTATAAAATTGACCTTTTAGAAAATAAAAATGGGGTGATAGCCACAACAAAACAATTCTTCCCCTTATTGCCTATTGCCGTAGAACGAGATTTTCATCAGTATAAATCAGTGTTTACCTATAAAGATACGGTACGTTTTGTTCAACCCTTATTAGATACAATTTATGCGGGTTTTGATGATGATTTTAGTATTAGGTATGTGTTGAGTTTTGGAGATAAAAAGCTACCCTTAGACCTTTATAAGGATGCTAATCTGAATTTGAGTCAATTTATAAAACGAATTAAACAAGGTAATTATATTTGGGGCATAAGCACTTTTTTAGAAAACGAACAATTTGTATTCCTCACCTATCTGTACGGAGCCGAACAAGTAGTGTATTTTACCTTATACGATAAGAAAACGAAAAAAACCAGCACAGCTACCGCTATAGATTTCATCCATATTCCTGCCTTAAAGAACATTAAAATAACGCCCGACTTTTACCCTGTTTATTTAACTGATGAGGCATTCTATTTTGTTGCGAGCCCCGATTTTTTAGCAGAAAATAATATTGAAATGGAAGCATTTGATAAAGCGAACACCAAGAACGATTCTGCTTATGAAGGCAATCAGCTGGTGTTGAAGTTTAATTTTTGAGTGGTGGATTCTAAATTTACATCGAAGACCTCTCCCATCCCTCTCCAGAGGAGAGGGCGTTTGCTTCGATTCAACATTCGTTTTTAAATGAAAATCACCTCGCTACCATTTTAGGATTAAAAAGTTCTTTTTGAAAACAGCACTTTAATTTTTACACAATATTATCAATCAAAGACGTAGCCCCTCGCCTTCGGAGAGGGGTTGGGGAGAGGTCTTTTAAAACCAACTAAATTATTCGTTTAAAATCTATATTTTCTCATAATTTTACTATCTTGTCCTATATTAAATTCCACCCATGCGTAATTTTATTCTACTACTATTCGTCATAACCTTGGCCTGTAATACAAAACTCGATACCGAAGAAGAGACTGAAGAACCTGGAGCCAAGATAGAAAGTCCGGGGGTTGCGGTTCAAACTGAAAAGATTGTTGCCCAAGATTTTCAAAAACAAATTATTGCCAACGGAAAAATTGAAGCCAAGCAAAAAAGTGAGCTGCGTTTTAAAACCAGTGAGCGCATTGCCAGCATAAAAGTTAGAAATGGGCAAAAAGTAAGTCAAGGTCAGGTGTTGGCCGTACTAGATACTAAAATGGTGGCCAATCAATTAGAAAAAGCTAAAATCAATTTAGATAAAGCCAATAGCAAACTACAAGAAGAACGCATTAATTACGGAGTGGAAGATGCACAGTTGACCCCTGAAGTGCTTAAAAATCTTCAAATAAAAAGCGGCTATTTTGAGGCAAAAAATGAATTAGAAAATGCCAAACTCTTGCAAGGGCAGGGAGCTCTTATTGCCCCGTTTAGTGGAGTTGTCGCCAATATTGAGGCCAAACAAGGCAATTATATTACCTCTGGAGATGTTTTCTGCACGCTAATTAGCAATCGTTCCTTAGAAGTTGTCTTTACGGTGATGGAAAACGAGCTTTTTTATATTAAAAATAGCCAAAAAATTGAATTAACCTCTTTCGCTAAACCAGACAAAACCTATACGGGGGCAGTTACGGAAATCAACCCGCTGGTAGATGAAAACGGACTCATAAAAATACGTGCAAAGATCAATAATGCTGATAATTCATTATTTGACGGCATGCATGTGAAAGTGAAAATTAATCACCCAATGACCGACGTGGTGGTGGTACCAAAAAACGCTTTGGTTTTACGATCAAATCGGGAGGTTGTATTTACCGTAGTAGAGGGCTTGGCGAAGTGGAACTATGTAGAAGTTCTTGATGAAAATAGCACCAGCTTTGCTTTAAAAGACGGCGTACAAAATGGAGATATAGTAATTGTCTCTGGAAATATGAATTTATCACATGACGCTAAAGTCAATATCAAAAACCCAACGGATGAATAAATTATTTGGTCTATTACTCTTAATGATGCTTTGTTTTTCGTGTAAAACAGAAAATAAATCGCCAGAAGCTAAAGTGTATCAATGGGCTGCCCAAGCTGATAAAGTGTTTAGTCTTGATGATCAAACGGCGTTTAATTTAATTCAACCCCAAGTAAAATACATCGATGGCACCCTCCTTTATATGTTTAGAAATAGAGCAAACAATCAATTTTATATTTATGAGTATGCCTCAGGAGAACTAAAAAAAAATATACAAATTTATAAGGAGGGGCCTAACCAGGTGCAAGCGAATCTCTTTCCGTATTATATTCATACCCTTGACTCTATTTATATCAATCCTTATGGAAACATCAAGTACCTGATCAATAGCCAGGGCGAAGTGATCCAGAAAACCGAAATGGAGTCTGAAAGCGATAAGGTTTTTGAAAATGAAAAATTAGTTTTTGATGGCGCGACTACTGTTGAAGAAGGAAAATTGTTAACCGGTCGCCGCGTTGAATTGCCTAAACGCGGGGTGTCCAATCCGCTCCGGGGAACCTTTGATTTTACTAAGGGAGTTTTTGAAAACCTGTATTTAGAAGAAGAAGTTGTAATTGAAAACTACGATGACTATGTTGATCGTTTAACGCGAAGTGCGAGTCCGTTTGGGATTATTACCATGAAAAAATTCGCGGTAGGAAATGATGATCAATTATTTGCAAGTACACAAATAAATGACAGTATTTATGAGTTTAAAAAGGGTCAATTTGTGCAAGCCTATTATGCGGGAGACCCCGCGACTAATACCATAAATTTTCAGGGGTATTTAGATAAAACGAATGTAGAAACTACGGCCAATAGTATCAGTATTATGTCAAAAGCAGAACAACCGCCATTTTATACAGCCATGTTTATGGATACTGAAAAAGAATGGGTGTATCGGGTGTTAATTCACGGGGCAAAAGACAGTAAAGGGAATGATGATTTTAGAGATTCTGAGCTGATTGGGGCTTCTTTGATTGCCTTTAATGTAAAGGATAAAAGCTCCACTGTTTTTTCTATTCCGATTGATCAGGTTGATATTAATACTTTTGGAGGAGGAGCCTATTTCGCTACGGCAGAAGGCGTACACTTTCCTGCAAAAGACCAAGAAGTAGAATCAGAAAAACGCTATAAAGTATTTAAAATTGAATAAGTGAGCCCCCGTAAAAGTCCTTTTAGAATTAAGCTAATTGTAATTAGTTTATGCGCCATAAGCGGTTTGTTTTTTGGCTGCGCTAATGCGGATAAAAAGAAGGGTGCTGCATCAGAAAGTACGACAGAAGCACCTGCTCGTCCGCTACAGCTGGTTCAGAAAAAAGACAAAGTAATTCCATTGGATTTAGAAACGAGTACTGATAGTTGGATGAACGCTATAAAAATTGACACCACTGTGTATGTGTATTTTTATAATAGAAATAACAGGAATTTTTATTTGCAAAAATACTATGGTAATTCAGCCCCTATCAAAGTACCCTTACATAGTGATGGGCCCCATAAGATTGCCCGTGATTTAATTCAATCAAGTATTCACAATTTAGATTCAATTTTCATTCACGAATTTGGGTTTGGCTATATCATCAATCGCAATGGGGAAATTGTGGATAAATTTGAATTCCCGGAGCTTGATGAAACGGTGTCAGATTTTCGAATGATTCGATTTGATGCAGCTACTCGTTTTAAAAACGGAAAATTATATGTTGGACTAGGTACCAATACCACCAAGGTAGAAGATTTTAAACCGCTTCGAGCAAGTTATAACTTTGCCACAAAACAGTTGGAGGAGTTGTATTTAGAAGAGCGAGAGATTCTTCCGGGCTATAATACAATGATGAAAGCCAATCCTAAACTCATCACGACAAGTTCTGGGGTACGGAAATTTTTTGTTGGAGAACCGAACCATGTATTTGCCACTACACAAGTAAGCGATAGTCTCTATGAATATGTTGATCAACATTTGGTGAATCGCTATTATATGGGCGACCCAAATAGACAATCAGCAACAGCAAGCGAAATTCGGGCCTTGAGAACAGAGCAGCGGATTAATGGCGGAATGATGTCAACCACAGCCGTTGAAAAACCCCCGCATTATACCTCACTATTAATGGATGTAGATAAGCGGTATATCTATCGTATTTTTATTCATGGTGTTGCAGATACAATGGGTAAGAATGATCCGGCCGATGCAAAGGTGAAAGGCGCTACGTTAATTGCGTTAAATCTGAAAACTAAAAAAATGAACTCATTTTCTCTGCCGGTAGATGGCATATATGCGACCGCTAGCGGGGGAATGTTTGCCACCAAGGAAGGTATACACTTTTCTGTAAAAGACCAAGAAGTAGAATCAGAAAAACGCTTTAACGTGTTTAAAATTGAATAAATGATTAAGCTATTTTTAGACATACAAACCTTCTTAAAACTGACCTCCTGTGTTCTTGTTGTCAGTCTAACGGCCTGTGGTAAGTCGGAAAAAACACCAGAAATAATTTTTGACAAAGCGCAAACGGCATTTATTCCTACCAAACTGGTACAACAAGAAGATAAAGTGTTTGCTTTAGATAGCCTTACAAATTTTATTTCCCTAGAAGGAAAATTAGCAAATATAAATCAGCGCGAAGTTTTTCATTTTATGAATTATGAAAATCCTAAAATTTATTTTTATGATTATGAAACGGGCCAAAGGCTAAACACTATTATTCTCAAAAAGGAAGGGCCGCATATGGTACAAATTCCGAGCATAATGACCGACTATTTTGTACATAATATGGATTCAGTTTTTATTTCAACAAACCTATTAAATAGGGCTTTATATCTAGTCAATCAAGGATCTGAAGTCTTATTTAAAACAGGTTTTGGCCATAAAATTGGAAGTAGAAATCCGAATATATGGAAGGAAAAAGCCTTACACTTTACAGATTATTCCACCTATAGGCAAGGCGTATTAACCTCAGGAATTCGAGTAGCTATACCTGAACCAGATCAGCAGAATCCGCTACGAACGCACTTTGATTTAGCCACAGAAAGGTTTGAAAATTTGTTTTTAGAAGAAGCTAAAATTGTGCCTCATTACAAAGAATTACAGGAGTTAATGCGTCAAAAGCAAAGCGTAAATATTCAAAAGTTTGTGGTAGGAAATGGAGATACTGTTTTTGCGAGTTCTCAAATTTCAGACAGTATTTATGAATTTCAAAAAGGCACATTTATCAAAGCACATTACGCGGCTAATCCGGCTATTACCACGGCCGATTATAAAACCTTTAATGAAAGAGCAAGCATAGAATCAGAACCTGGTTCAGTTAATAAAATAACAAAAGACCAGCAACCTCCATATTTTTTAACGATGTTTATGGATGTTGAAAAAAAGTGGATCTACCGCATCTTATTGCATCACACCAGTCGAAAAAAAATACCAGGTAGCGATTTTGAGCCAATCATAGTAGATGAAGCCTCAGTGATTGCCTTTAATGTGGAGCGTAAAAAATCGTATGTGGTTGATTTACCAAAAGAATTACACTTGTACCTAACGGTTAAGGGGGTATTTGCTAATAAAAACGGGATACACTTTCCTGTCAAAGATCAGGAGTTAGAGAATGAAAAACGCTATAACGTATATCAACTAAATTAATAGCCATGAAAACAACCATTCATCTCAACAAATTGCTGACCACCACCATGATAATTGTAAGTTGTGTTGTGTTGAGTTGCCAAAAAGTCGGTGAAAAAGCCAAAGAAGAGAAGACGTTTCAATTGGTAAAACAGCCCGATAAAATTATTGAATTGGATAGTTTGACTAATTATGATCGTGTAGTTGGAAGGCTGATAGATGTTGAAGGGAAGACTAACTTTGTTTATTATAATCAAGCCCAAACAAGTCTTTACTTTCACGATTATGTAACGGGTAAAGTGAATGATATTGTAAAACTAAAGCAGGAAGGTCCCAATAAGGTGCCTACGTTTGTTATGGACTTTTTAATTCATACTAAAGACTCTATCTTTATTAATTCACGCTTGTATACAGATCAGCTTTATATGGTTAATCGTCATGGCGAGGTGCTGTATAAAAAAACAAGCCCTAATAACCTTGATGATGTATTAGCGCCTCGAGATAATAGTAAAAATTACACGCTTGATAATGCAGCCTACTTCAATTATCCAAACTTGCACTTTGGTATAGATATTTTTAAACCTGAATTAGGGGAGCCATACCCTTTACGCGGAGCTTTAAATTTATTGAACAATGATTTGCATGATTTATATATGGAAAAATCTACACTTTTTCCAAACTTTCGGGCATACGCCGAGTTGAGAGACTCAAAAGGTGGCTTAGAGATTAATAGTACCACAGTGGGAAATGGGGCGCATGTTTTCGCAAGCTCACAGATTTCAGACAGTATTTATGAATACAATAAAGGAAAATTCATTAAAGCGCATTTTGCGGGTCACCCGAAAGTGAACCTAGGAGATTATAAAACACTCTTTGAAAGTGCTCATATAGTAATAACAGTTGTCGAGGGTGGCGGTGCCATGGAATATATTTATGCCGCAGAAAGACCGCCGCATTTTGGACGAATGCTGATTGATCTGGAAAAAGAGTGGATTTATCGATTTTTAATAGAACGAACTAAAGGAGAAGAATTGGAAGGGACAAAAAGTGTTAAGGTATTGGTTGATCAAGCCTCGATTGTTGCCTTTAATACCAACACAAAAAAAAGCTATACGCTTAAATTTCCTGAAGAAGTGGATCTCAATGTGAATTTACAACAAATTTTTGCCAATAAAAACGGTATTCACTTTCCTTCATCCGACCAAGAAACCGAATCAGAAAAACGCTATAACGTCTATAAACTACAGTAATATTTACCCATGATAAGACAAACGAACACATCGAGAAAAAAATTTTTAGGCCTGGCAATGCTAGCCCTAAGCCTGATGGTTGTTGGTTGTCAAAAAGACGCAAAAAAAACTGAAGATGAAAAACCGCTTCAATTAGTGCAACAGGAAGATAAAGTGTTTGCCTTAGACAGTTTAACCAACTATGCACGGATATTTGGAACCTTGATTGAACTCGATGGAAAAACCAATTTTGTTTTCGACAATGAGTTTCAAACGCGTATTTATTTTTATGATTACGAAACAGGTAACCTAGATGATATTGTTGAACTTTATAACGAAGGGCCAAACGGTGTTCCTTCGCGGCCGATAGCTCGTTTAGTACACACCAAAGATTCCATTTTTATTCATTCCATTTTTAAACCCGACGAACTCTATATAGTGAACCGAAAAGGTGAGGTGATTTATAAAAATCCAACATATGATAAAAAAACGGAGGAGTCAAGTTCGTTAAGCGCTTCAAGAGATTTTTATTTTGACGAAGCATCATATATTAATGGTAAGGAAATTCATGTAGGCATAAGCAATTATAAGCGTGAAAAAACTAAAACTAACCCATTGCGTGTAAGTTTTAACCTAACAACAAATGAATCTCATACTCCTTTTTTAGAAAAATCGAAACTTATTCCTGATTACGAGGCCTTTGAAGCTCTGAGTCTATCTAAAAGAGGAAAACAAATTGGTACGAATGTAGTTCGGAAAGGTGATTATTTTTATGCAAGTTCGTCAATATCTGACAGCATTTATGAGTATAAAAACGGTCAATATACCACTGCCTATTATGCTGGAAATCCAAACATAACGCTTGGCGATTACAAGTCTTATTATGAAAGCACGAGTTATGAACCTTTTCTAGTTGATGGCGGCGGCGGCGTAAATGTGGTTGAAAATCCCGATCGTCCCGCATCGTTTGGACGTTTAATTATTGATTTTGAAAAGGAATGGATTTATCGCTTCTTAATTGAAAATTCAGAAGTTAAAAAAGTTGATGGGGCAGATCAACCCAGGGTAGTCATTACAGAAAGTTCAATAGTCGCCTTTAATACCAATACAAAAAAAAGCTATACGCTTAAATTTCCTGAAGAAGTGGATCTCAATGTAAATTTGCATCAAATTTTCGCCAACAATAACGGCATTCATTTTCCTTCATCCGACCAAGAAACCGAATCAGAAAAACGCTATAACGTCTATAAATTACAGTAATATTTACCCATGATAAGACAAACGAACACATCGAGAAAAAAAATTTTAGGCCTGGCAATGCTAGCCCTGAGCCTGATGGTTGTTGGTTGTCTAAATGACGCAAAAAAAACTGAAGATGAAAAACCACTTCAATTAGTACAACAGGAAGATAAAGTGTTTGCCTTAGATACCCTAACCAATTACGCTTACTTGGTTGGAAAGTTATTTCAAAATGATAATAAAACGACCTACGCCTTTTACAATGAAGCGCATTCAAGTATTTATGTATATGATTATGAATCGGGTGACTTAGAAAATGTAATAAAATTAAAGAAAGAAGGTCCAAATGGTGTCCCAGTAATCGCTATGACTTATTTAATCCATAGCAAAGATTCAATTTTTATAAACGGGCACTTTGCAAAAGACCGGTTGTATATTGTCAATCAAAAAGGAGAAGTTATTTATAAAAAACCAACAGATACAATCAATTCCGACGATTCGAATTTACTGATTGATAGTCGGTTTTTTGAATTTGATGAGGCATCGTATTTTAGTTATCCGCTATTGCATACTAATGTTGCCTTTTTACAACCCCAAATGGGTAAGCCATTTCCGTTACGCGTGGCTTTAAACCTCACCACCAATACGCTCCAAGATGCCTATTTAGACGCCTCTATGGTGATTCCTAAGTATGAGGATTATCTTGTCTTGAGCAACGAAAAACGGGGCGATAATCTTCGAACAACCACCGCTGGCAAGGGCAATCATGTGTTTGGAAGTTCGCAAATATCAGATAGTATTTTTGAGTTTAACAATGGCGAATTTGTGAAAGGATATTACGCCAGCAATCCAAAGATTACCTTGGGAGATTATAAAGCACATTACGAGAGTGTCAGCTTTATACCTATAACAATTGGTGAAAGAAGTGGTATACAAGCGAAGAATAGTCCAAACAGGCCCCCTTATTTTGAACGCACTTTGATCGACCTTGAAGGAGAGTGGATCTATCGTTTTTTAGTTGAAAAAACCGAATTAGAAAAAGTAGCAGGAAGTGGATATATGCGCAATAAGGTGGTAGAAATGTCTATCGTTGCCTTTAACACGAAAACTAAAAAGAGTTATACCTTTAAGTATCCTGAAGCGGTAGATCTCAATGTACGATTATGGCACGTTTTCGCCAATAAAAATGGCATTCATTTTCCTATCTTAGACCAAGAATCTGAATCCGAAAAAAGATATCATGTTTATAAAATTGAATAAGTGGTAAAATTTCTAGTCAAAAGACCCGTCGCTGTATTTATGGCCACCTTTGCTTTCCTTTTGCTAGGGGTTGTTGCTTCGTTGCGCATTCCAACCTCGCTGATGCCTGATATTGCGATTCCTGAAATCACCATACAGATCAGCTATGAAAATAATACGGCCAGAGAGTTAGAAACCAATATTGTTAGAACGTTGCGAAATCAGTTGTTGCAAGTTGCAAATCTTAAGGATATTGAAACAGAAACCCGTGATGGATTTGCCAATTTAAAACTCATTTTTCAGTACGGTACCAACACTGATTTAGCCTTTATTGAAACTAATGAAAAGGTAGATGCTTCGTTAAACTCCTTGCCGAGAAATCTCGAAAGGCCACGAGTGGTTAAAGCGTCAGCAACCGATGTGCCTATCATGCAATTGGCACTTACCTTAAAGGATAATTACAGCGCCGAACGCTTTTTAGAACTAAGTGAGTTTGCCGAGGCGGTCATTAAAAAGCGTATTGAACAATTACCAGATATTGCGTTAGCAGATATGAGCGGACAAACGAGTCCGGAAATATTGGTATCCCCAAATAAAGCCATGATTCAAAGTCTTGGTATTACCAATCAAGAGCTCATTAGTGCGATCAAACAAAACAATTTTGAATTGGGTAATTTACTGGTGCAAGACGGTATTTACCAATATAATTTCAAATTTTCAAATCCGCTAAAGTCAAAAAAAGACATTGAAGACATTTATCTAAACATTCATGATAAGCTGTTTAAATTAAAAGAATTGGCCAGTGTTACCTATTTGCCAGTACAGGACAAAGGGTCTGTGTTTTTTAATGGAAAAAGAGCCATTACGCTAGCCATCATTAAGCAGGCAGATGCGCGGGTGTATGACTTAAAAGCAGCGCTAGAGCAGTTGGTGACTTCGTTAAACTCAGATTATGAAAGCATAAATTTTGAAGTACATCAAGATCAAACCAAATTGCTGAAATTATCTATTGATAATTTAAAAACGAGTTTATGGATTGGCAGTGTATTGGCTATTTTAATTATGTTCTTTTTTTTAAAGGATGTTAAATCGCCGTTGATTATTGCTATTAGTATTCCCGTTTCACTCATAGTCAGTATTTTAATGATGTATTGGTTTGATTTATCGATTAATATTATTTCCTTATCCGGTTTAATTCTTGGGGTCGGGATGATGATAGACAATGCCATTATCGTTATTGATAATATTACGCAAAAATTAGAAGAAGGAAGTAATTTGTTACACGCCTGTGTAGAAGGAACCAATGAAATTATAACCCCGTTAATTAGTTCGGTATTGACTACTTGCTCGGTCTTCTTACCCTTGTTATTTCTCAGTGGAATTACAGGAGCGCTATTTTACGATCAAGCCGTGGCCGTTTCTATTGGCTTAGGGGCATCGTTAGTGGTGTCTATTGTGTTAATTCCGGTAATTTATAAGCAATTAAAAAATAGAACCTTTGCATTTGAAAAACGGCTAAATATTAATGTCAAAACCCAGCATATTGAAAACTGGTATGAAAAAGGCTATGCTCTTTTTTTCGGAAAAAAATGGATCGTTTATGGTATTTCGCTGCTCAGTATCGTGGTGGCAGTACTACTCATGTCAACCATGAAATATTCCCAATTGCCCCATTTAAATCAAAATGAAACCGTGTTGCAACTCGACTGGAACGAAGACATTAACGTAGCCGAAAATCAAAACCGCATTAGCGATTTACTGGCTGATTTACCAACCCTGACCCAACGTTTTTCGCAAGCTGGAGAACAACAATTTTTATTGCAACGCGAAACGACCAAGAATTTTGCTGAGGCAGAGGTGTATTTAAAAACAACCAGTCCGGCAGAGTTAGCTGAGATAAAAGCGACCATTGCAGAACGTTTAAAACAGTTTCCACAGAGCAGTCACAGTTTTAATGCGCCAAAAACCATTTTTGAATCCCTTTTTGGCGATACGCAAGCCGAATTGATTGCTCAAGTATCGGCTAAAGGATCATCTGAAGTGCCTACAGAAGATCAATTGCCTGCAATTAAAGCAATTTTTGGAAATCAAGAACTCGAAGAAATTCCACTAAAACAAACGGCCTCTATTGAAATTATTCATGAAAATGTCTTGCTGTACGAGGTCAGTTATACAGCGCTTGTAGAGGAGCTAAAAACAACTTTCAATCAACACTTTATTGATGATCTTAAAACGAACCAGAAATTTATTCCCATTAAATTAAACTATGATGAACAATCGTTTGATCAGTTGATCTCCGAACTATTTGTGCGCAATGCGAATAAAGAATATATCCCGGTTAAAAATTTGATTAAAGTTCATAATATTCAACAATACAAAAGTATTCATGCCAATAGAAGTGGCGAGTACTTGACCTATAACCTTCAGACCGATGATAATGCTGATGAGGTGGCGGCTACTGTTCGCAATAAGTTTAAGAACAATGCTGATTTCAATGTGCGTTTTGATGGGAAATGGGTCGATTTACAAGGCTTGGGTGGTGAACTGGGCATAGTGATAGGTGTGTCGTTGCTATTGTTGTATTTTATCATGGCTGCCCAATTTGAATCGCTCTGGCAACCCATTATTATTTTGTTAGAAATTCCGATCGATATTGGAGGTGCCTTATTCCTTCTTTGGTTATTTGGAGGAACAATTAACATCATGGCCGTTATTGGTATTGTTGTAATGAGTGGGGTAATCATAAATGATAGTATCTTAAAATTACACACCATTAACCTGTTACGAAAAAAGGGGCTGCCCTTAGAAGAAGCGATAAAAGCAGGAGGAAAACTGCGCTTAAAGCCGATAATTATGACCTCATTAACCACCATCTTGGCCTTAACTCCCTTTTTGTTTATGTCGGGCTTGGGTGCCGAATTACAATTGCCCTTAGCGTTGACGGTTATTGGTGGGATGTTAATAGGAACTTTTATAAGTTTATATTTTATTCCTTTACTCTATTATACGTTTAGTAAAAAAAAGATCAGTAAATGAAAACAATTTTGACCTATTGTATGCTAGTACTCTGTTGTATTGGTGGGAGTTTTGCTCAAGAAAAATGGACCTTAGAAGCGTGTATTGCGCACGCCAAAGAAAATAGTATGGAGGCTGTTCGTCAAAGGCAGGAAAATTTAAAGCTAGCCTCTGATGTCAAGGCGAGCAAAGGATCGTATTTTCCAAGCCTTAGTTTTTCAGCTTCTCAAGGTTACTCATTGGGTAATTCATTTAATGTTTCAACTGGAGTTGGTCAATTGAATAGTAGATATAATAGTTTTAATTTAAGTTCAAGCATGGATTTGTTTAAGGGGTTTCAAAATAAATATAAAGCCCATATAGCAAAGTTAAATAGAGATAAGGGAGCGGTAGATACAGAAAAAATCGGCTTTGAAATAAGCCAGACAATCGTAAGTAAATATTTAGAGGTGTTAATGAATAAGGAAATTGTAACTTTAGCAGAGCATCAGGTTGAAATTAGTGCAGTGGAGGTGGAACGACTAAAAAAACTTTTTGAATTGGGATTAAAATCAAAAAGTGAATACTTAGAAATGAAAGCTACCCACGACTCAGATCAAAAAGAATTACAAACAGCGCTAAATAGAGATATTAATGGCCTATTAGAACTACAAAATCTACTGGATGTCAAAGCCATTAAGAACTTTGATATTGCAACGATTGATCTTACCGATAAGGATGATATGATTATTCTTAGTAGTGTAGACTCAATTTATAATGCAGCGGTGAACAATAATCCAGTAATCCAATCTACTGTGTTAACCTCAGAAATTGCCGAAAAGAATATTCGGATGGCAAAATCGAGTTTCTTTCCGTCAATCAGTTTTAGTTACGGGGTAGGAAGTAATTATTATCATATCCAAGGATCAGAAGATGTGGTGTTCAATCCCGCAACAAATACCTTCCGAGAAAATGGTTTTTTTACTCAGCTCGATAATAACCTTACGCATGGGGTGGGGATTTCTGCGAATATTCCTATTTTTAATAAATTAAATACACGTGCATCGGTTGAAAAGGCCAAAATTGATTTTGCTACAGCCGAAATAGAATTGGAGAATCAAAAAAAGGAATTGGCCAATAAAATTGAAATTGCCTATAATGATATGCTAAGTGCTAAATCGGCCATTACCGCGGCACAATCTGCTGCCTTAGCACAAGAGGAAGCGTTTAGTATTAATCAGCGAAAGTATAAAAATGGTTTAGTGACAAATTATGAGTTTTTAGAAAGTAAGCGTAAATTGATTCAAACTCAATCTGAGTTAATTAGAGCTAAATATGAATATCTATTTAAAATGAAGCTATTAGAGTTATATCAAAATTAATACAACAGTATGAAAAATGTAAAGGGTGTAGGAATTATGCTTTTTTTTGTGCTTCTTATAGGCTGTAAGGATGAAAAATCAACACCTGAAAAAGTGATAGAAAAAGGAGTGTTTTCCTTAACCGAATTAAAAGGAACCCAAATATCCGACATTGAAATATTCTCAAGCCAATATGTAAATTTAGTAGTGGTTGATACCTTTTTGGTAGTTCAAAAAAACCAATCGCCCATTTTACAAGTATTTAGTACTAAGAATTATAATTTGTTAGTAGAGGCAGGTAATATGGGTGAGGGACCAGAGGAATTAAAGAATCCTACTTTATTGAATAACACCCTTCAGAGTACACAAAATAATTCCCCTATTATTCAGGTATACGATGCTGGTTCTAGGCGTATTTTTCAATATAATGTATTGAATTTGATTGATCAGAATGAACCTTTTTTAAATACGATTGAACTACCACTTGATGAAACTTTTGATGTCTCTATGGTGTATTTTAATAATGAAGATTGGTTAATTTTGAATCCGAGTGAGTTCAATAGATTTTTAATCCATTCGTATAAAGATTCAACTCAAATTCTTGTCCCTTATCCAGATAAATTGGATTTTGAGGTCGATCCTTACTATAAATTATTCATTTATTATTCTTCCGTTGCGATGGAGGCAAAGAAACAGCAATTTTTTTCTGGTAACTTGTTATTGGGTGAATTAGATTTATATGATATCAAGGGTAATCTGATAAAGTCGACGAAATTTCAAGAAAATTCAACCTTAGAAAAGGATATAAATACGCTACCACAAAATATGAATTCCTACATTTCTGATATAGAAACCGATGGGAATTATATGTATGCCTTAAATAATAATAACAAATTATTAAATGCAGATAAAGATGAAGATCGAAATAATATGCAATTATTAGTGTTCGATATGAACGGAACGTTGTTAAAAACACTTCCTTTTTCGGATCAAAAATTTATTACCAGTATTGCGCTTGATCGTCAAGAAAACAAATTATACGCCTATTCGTTGCACGAAGAAAAGCACAATATTTTTGTGTATGACCTCGAGTAAGGTATAATTTTAGTGCGGTTATATTGGTTTTGTTTTTTTTTAGTACTTTTGATTTATGATTGTATAAGTCACTTCTCGGTGTTATTAACTTTTTAACAGGAAAGCCTTTAGGTTATTCCTATTCACTTTTACAATCATATCATGTCAACAAAATCAACACTTACATTTCGTATACTTTATAAACACCTCAAAACTTCGTTGCGGGGAGAAACGAAGGATTTTACCACAGGAAGTCTACGCAAGGCTATTTTTATGCTGTCTATTCCCATGATTCTAGAAATGCTCATGGAATCTATTTTTGCCTTGGTCGATATAATTTTCGTCGCTAGTTTAGGCGTTAATGCTGTGGCTACTATTGGACTTACAGAGGCGGTGGTTACCTTGGTATACGCTGTGGCTATTGGACTCAGTATGGCGGCAACGGCAGTAGTTGCTAGACGCATTGGCGCTAAGGATCTGCAAGGGGCAAAATTGGCCACGGTACAGGTTATTGTACTAGGTATTTTCGTTTCATTGATTATAACCACACTCGGACTTAGTTATCCTAAAGAAATTTTAAGTTTAATGGGCGCTGAGCCTGAGCTTATTGCCGAAGGCTATGGGTATACTAAAATTTTGTTTGCGGGTAACGGAACCATCATGTTGCTTTTTTTAATTAATGCCATTTTTAGAGGTGCTGGGAATGCCTCTATTGCCATGTGGATGCTAATCGTATCTAATGGACTTAATATTATTCTCGATCCTATTTTTATATTCGGGTTTGGCCCTATACCAGCCTATGGCGTGGAAGGGGCTGCCATTGCAACGACCATCGGCAGAGGAACTGCCGTATTGGCTCAGTTAAGCCTATTGTTTTTAGGTGTGGGTAAAATTAAATTGCTGTTTAGTGATTTGAAAATTCAGCTCACCGTGATGTGGAACCTAATCAAAATATCACTTGGAGGTATCGGACAATTTATCATTGGTACCTCTAGTTGGGTGTTCTTGGTACGCATTATGTCAGAATTTGGCAGTGAAGTCCTTGCGGGCTATACCATTGCCTTACGGGTGATGATGTTTACTTTTATGCCAGCATGGGGGATGAGTAATGCCGCAGCGACCTTAGTAGGTCAGAATCTTGGGGCTAAAAAACCAGACAGGGCAGAACAATCGGTTTGGCTTACCGGCAAGTACAATGCCATTTTTATGGTTATTGTTTCGCTCTTTTATCTATTTTTCGCCAAACTTATTTTAAGTTGGTTTTCAGCAGATGCTGCAGTAATAAAAAATGGGGCGCTATGCCTACAAGTTATTGCTTCAGGCTATGTTTTTTATGCCTATGGCATGGTGGTCATCCAATCGTTTAACGGAGCCGGAGATACTAAAACCCCAACCTATATTAATTTCGTCTGCTTTTGGTTGTTTCAAATACCATTGGCCTATGCCCTTGCACTCGGCCTTGATTTTGGACCCATTGGCGTTTTTTTGGCCATCGTTCTGGCCGAGGTGCTCATCGCTGTCATTGGCATAGTTCAGTTTAGAAAAGGGAAGTGGAAGACAGTGGAGGTTTAAGGAGTGCGATGGACTAAGAAAATGAAAAAGAGGCAATAGTAAATGTGCCCGTGCTGAATAAGCCCATATTGTTGTTGGCACGATCGTGGGTAACAAAAAACCGATGTTGGTTTTAGGATGAAATAAGCGTAGGTTTTACCGCCTGGTTTTGTCTGGGAAGAATGCTAACTTTACAAACCTGACAGGTTTTAAAAACCTGTCAGGTTTGCATCAACGCGGATTTCAGATTGGTTTTGTACTCATTCCTGCGGCGGCACATATCCCTTTATTTTCGCCAATAGTCATCCTTAATCGCAAAAGTATACCGTTGCCAAATGCGTGAACAACCGAATGGTCCAGGCAACGCTAGGTTAAAAATGAGCTTAATTTTACAACGGTATAAGGGCAGAATACAATTTCTAACGGATAGAATATTCTGTATTCGGATGGTGCAATTCAACCGTAATAATGCGTAACTTTCCCCTTTTTAAATTAAAGGCATGAAAAATAACAACTGGGGTAGATATACCCAATGTACCCATAGCGGTGAAATTAAAGATACTCAATTTGGAGGGGCTGTTTCTCCTATTTATATGGCAACGTCTTACCCCTATATGGAGGTAGAAACCAAGCGTTATCCGCGATATTTCAATACCCCTAACCAAGAAGCGGTAGGGAAAAAAATTGCTGCCTTAGAACACGCTGAAATTGCCATGCCTTTTGCGTCAGGAATGGCGGCCATCAGTACCGCGCTTTTTGCATTTTTATCGGCAGGTGATCACGTAGTGGTACAGAATGAAATCTATGGGGGAACCTTTAATTTAATTGTTGAGGAATTTGAGAAAATGGGTATTGATTATTCCTTTACAAAGAGTTTGGCCCCAGCCGATTTTGAAAAGGAGATTAGAAAAACAACAAAGCTTATTTATTTAGAAACACCTTCAAATCCACTCTTATCTATTACAGATATTAAAGGCGTAGTTGACGTAGCAAAACGCCATCATATCTTAACGGCTATTGACAACACTTTTGCTTCTCCCATAAATCAGACACCCATAGACTTGGGGGTTGACATAGTTATTCATTCGGCCACTAAATACCTTGGAGGGCACAGTGATATTAGTGCAGGGACGGTAGCATCAACCGCCGAGATTATGGAAAAGATTTGGCATAAATCAAAAAATCTAGGTGGAAATTTGAGCGACTTTATGTGTTATTTATTAGAACGAAGTATTAAAACGCTAGGTGTACGCGTTGATCGGCATAATCAAAATGCCCAGGCCATGGCTGAATTTTTACTTGCCCATCCTTCGGTTGCTAAGGTCTATTATCCGGGTTTGCCTTCTCACCCAAATCATGCACTGGCCAAAGCGCAAATGCATGGCTTTGGCGGAATGCTCTCTTTTGAATTTAATGCTGAGGTTGATGTGATTAAATTTCAAAACAAATTAGCACTCATTAAACCATCCATGAGTTTAGCCGGAGTAGAGTCGACAATGTTATTACCTTCCAAAACTTCTCATTCATTGCTTACTGCTGAACAAAGGACGGCTATTGGGGTTACCGATAATTTATTGCGATTTTCGGTGGGCATTGAAGATGTTAAAGATTTGCAACATGATATTGAGCAGGCGCTTTAACTTTGAAAAAGTTCCGCAGGCTGGAGAGGCTGCACTTTTCCAAAGTAAGAATTATCCCAGCGGGATAACATAGCTATAGAAAGTAATACCACCCAATGAATCGACCCCGCTGGGGGCGTGTTTGTCATGATGTAATAGTTCTATAGTGATGTGAATTCGCTAGATTCAAATACAAAAGAGATCAATGCGATGTTACGAGTTGAAAAAAATCACAAAAGAGACATTTTGAATCAATTTAAAATGATCAAAATTGGATTGAAAGTTTAAAAAATATAAAATTATATCTTTTGATAAATCGCTAGAATTCCAATTAGAATCATCCCGATCGCTCCTAAATATAATTTTTTAAAAATCCAACGCAATCCGCTATGCTGGCGCTAATGATAAACTACATTTTTACCTTCAACAGCTACAACGACGAATTCAAAATCTTACTCTTTACTTCATCAATATAGGTACGCCCAATCACATAACGAATACCGGCAATTTCAATGCTATTTCCTTCAATTACGTCAATTTTATCAATGGCAATGGTATACGAACGGTGAATTCTAATAAAGGCGTCTTGTGGTAGTTGCTCTGTAAAACTGGTTAAGGTCTGATGCGTAATATAACGGCTGGTAGTGGTGTTAATTTTGAGGTAATCTTTTAAGCTTTCAATGACAAGAATCTCATCGAGATAGATTTTTTTGATCTTCTTTTTATCAATTTTAATAAAGAGATACGGTCGTTTGTTTAAGGCTTGGCTCGCAAATTGTTGCGGATTTAACACCTTAAATACCCTGTTCATGGCCTGCATAAATCGCGGAAAAGAAATGGGTTTGATCAGGTAATCTAAGACCTCTAACTCATAGGTTTGCACGGCAAATTCCTCATGCGCACTGGTTACAATGATTTGCGGTTTTTGTGTCAGACTTTTTATAAAATTAATACCGTCTAATAAAGGCATGTTAATGTCAACAAAAATCAAGTCTATTTGATGGTCTTTAAGGTAATGAAGGGCCTCAATGGCATTGTGAAAGGTTGCCTGTATTTCTACATCATTAATTTGATCTAAGTGACTTTTAATCACATTGATTGCCAAAGGTTCATCATCAATTATTATACATTTCACCAGCATTATACTTGTATTTTTAAATTCACCGTAAATAGGGTTTCACTCTGCGTAATTTTTAAATCATACGCATCTTTTGGATAACCCAAAGAAAGTCTTTTTTTAACATTATTCAAGCCAATTCCTTCCTGACTTTCTAAGGAAGTTTTATATTTTGAAATGGCAGGCAATGGATTACTAATGCTGAAATATAAAAAATCTCCTTCAATTTTAAAATCAATATCAATTTTTACCAAGCCAATATTTTTATTAGCCCCATGTTTAAAGGCATTTTCTACAAAGGATAGCAAAAGCATTGGTGCAATTTTCTTGTTATTAATATCGCCCGAAATATCCATATTAATTTCTAATAATTCCCCATACCGCATCCGTTCTAAATCGAGATAATTATCAAGGCACATAATTTCTTTTTCTAAATCTTGACGCCCCTTTTTTGTTTCATACAGTAAATACCGCATTAATTCAGATAATTTTAAAATGGTTTTAGGGGTTTTATTCGATTGCTCCATCGCTAAGGAATAAATATTATTGAGGGTATTAAAAAAGAAATGAGGAGACACCTGGGTACGTAAAAATAACAGTTCGGTTTCTAGTTGTAATTTTTCTAAATCTGTGAGGCGCTTGTGCTCACTTAACCAATCCATGGTTATTTTAATGGCCGTAACAAAGGTGATAACATACAATTCACCAATCATCATATCAACCACATAATTTATGGTTAAGCTACTGGTGGGGACAGGGCCTTCGGGCCATACATTGGTGTTTAATAGGTGAAAGGTCAAATTAAACTTTAGCACAACCATCACAAATATAGATGCGAGTACGGCAAATGAATACAATAAATACTTCCGATTAAAAATAAGTTTGGGCATTAAAAAGTAAATATTCCAATAGACCAAGGTCATATGAATAGGGAAGCCGAGTAAATTTGAGCGAAAACTATAGGGGTAGTCATCGTAATAACTGCCCCATCGCAAGGTGTTTAGGCTAAAGTAGATAATCCAAAATATAATGTGGTATTTAAGGGTGATGTTCGTGGTAATGGGCGTCTTTTGAATATTTTCTGCAGGAACAGTTAATTGCATAGTAAGAAAGTTTCTTGATGTTTATCGTCGCACAAGGGTTATACGTCTAATTTTATTTTCTACCTTGAGAAAAAGACAAATATTTAAATCATAAATGTAGTCATTTTAACCAAACACCCAAACTTCAACCAAATCCATGCATAGTATTGATGTAGCCATCTTAGTTATTTATGTAACGCTTACGGTGTTTATCGGGATCTGGGTGTCTAAAAAAGCCTCTAAAGGGTTAAAATCTTATTTTTTAGGAGGAAACAATATCAAATGGTACTATTTGGGGCTGAGTAATGGTGCTGGCATGTTTGATGTTTCAGGAACGGCTTGGATGGTGGGAATTCTATTTCTATACGGCCTTAAAAGCTTTATGTTTATGTGGCTTTGGCCGATTTGGAACCAGATTTTTATCATGATGTTCCTGGCGGTATGGATTCGGAAGTCGAATATCATGACGGGTTCTGAATGGATCTTGACTAGGTTTGGGAATGATAAAGCAGGAAAAGCATCACATAGTATTGTGGCCGTGTTTGCCATTGTGTCGGCTATAGGTTTTATTGCCTACTTCTTTGAAGGAGTAGGAAAGTTTATGACTATTATTCTTCCTTGGGATCTAACCCTCGGGTTTGGAGAAACCCAATTGTTTAATTCGGCACAGTCGTATGCGGTAGTAATCATTAGTTTAACCACCTTATATACTGTAAAAGGAGGGATGTTTTCGGTGGTAGCTACTGAGGTGTTGCAATATATCATTATGGTAATTGCCGGAATTTTAGTTGCCATCTACTCCTTTGTGTTAATTAGTGATATTGAAATTACTTCGATGATCTCCGATGAATGGCGCAATGTGTTTTTTGGATGGGAACTCGAAGCGCATTGGAATGAAAAGTACCAGGCATTTAATGATTTAATTGATGCTGAAGGGTTTAAAATGTTTGGAGCTTTGATAGGTATGTCATTGTTCAAAGGATTTTTTGCCAGTATTGCTGGACCGGTTCCAAGTTATGATTTACAGCGCATTTTGTCTACAAAATCGGTCAAAGAAGCGGCCTATATGAGTGGGTTTACTAATTTAGTCTTGTTTATTCCTCGGTATTTACTCATTGCGGGTATTGTGGTAATTGCCTTGGTAAAAATTGGTCCTGTCTTAAGTGGAAATCCTGAGCTTAGTGGTCAAGATTTAGAAATTCTATTGCCCCAAGTTATTAATTTTCATATTCCAGTGGGGATTAAAGGACTGTTGTTGGCCGGACTCCTCGCCGCATTTATGTCTACGTTTTCTGCATTTGTCAATGCGGGTCCAGCCTATATTGTAAATGATATTTATAAAAAATACCTTAAGCCTGAAGCTAGCGATAAACACTATATTAAAATTAGCCATCTCGCCTCGGTAGTGGTGGTGGTCTTAGGTGTTTTTATGGGCTTTTTTGCCGATTCAATTAATTCCCTAACCCTGTGGATTACAAGTGCACTTTTTGGAGGCTATGTGGCTGCTAATTTTTTAAAGTGGATCTGGTGGAGGTTTAATGGTTGGGGCTATTTTTGGGGGATGTTGGCAGGACTACTCATCGCCTCTCTTCAGTTTGTGTTAGATCAAAATAAAAACAATTTCACCGAGGGGTCTGTCTTATACGATTGGTCACATATGCACGCCATTTATTTGTTTCCAATGATTTTTGGTGTGTCGCTACTCGGGTCGCTATTGGGTACGTACCTCAGTAAACCAACCGATATGAAGGTGTTGAAGTCATTTTATAAAAGTGTCAAGCCTTGGGGCTGGTGGGGGCCCGTTTATATGGCGCTTAAAAAAGAAGACGAAACGATTACTAAAAATAATGATTTCTGGAGAGATATGATGAATTGTGCCATTGGGATCTTGTGGCAGTCTAGTATGATTGTACTCCCTATATACACTTTGATTAGAGATTATCCCAAAGCCTTAATTGCTTTGACAATATTTTTAGTAACTTCCGTCATCCTTAAATTTACCTGGTATGACAAGGTGAAACGTCTACCAGATGAACCCGCCTAACCTAATAGTTAATTGATAATGACAAATTTTCCTTGGCAAGATAGGCCAGCTGATAATCGCGAAATTATGTGGCGCTATGATGCAAATCCCATTATAGCCCGTAATCAAATCCCAAGTTCCAATAGTATTTTTAATTCGGCTGTAGTTCCTTTTGAAGATGGTTATGCAGGCGTATTTCGCTGTGATAATAAAGCAGTGCAAATGAACATTTTTGCTGGGTTTAGTTCAGATGGAATTCATTGGGAAATTGAACCTGACCCTATAGTAATGCAAGCCGGAAATACCACGATGATTGAATCTGAGTATAAATACGATCCGCGGGTTGTTTTTATTGAAGATAGGTATTGGATTACCTGGTGTAATGGCTACCACGGTCCAACCATTGGTATAGCCTATACCTACGACTTTAAATCCTTTTATCAATGCGAAAATGCCTTTCTGCCATTTAATAGAAATGGTGTGCTTTTTCCGCAAAAAATTAATGGTAAATACGCTATGTTAAGTCGCCCAAGTGATAACGGTCATACCCCTTTCGGGGATATCTACATCAGTTATAGTCCCGATATGAAATATTGGGGCGAACATCGCTGTGTAATGAAAGCCACGCCGTTTGTAGAGAGTGCTTGGCAGTGTACTAAAATTGGAGCCGGACCGATTCCCATCCTAACTAACGAAGGTTGGTTGATGATATATCACGGGGTAATCACTACCTGTAATGGCTTTCGTTATGCCATGGGCGCTGCTATTTTAGCAGCGGATGATCCATCTAAGGTATTGTATAGAACACAGCCCTACCTCTTAGGTCCACATGAACCGTATGAACAAATAGGGGATGTGCCTAATGTAGTTTTTCCATGTGCCGCTTTACACGATATAGAAACCGATAAACTAGCCGTATATTACGGGGCGGCAGATACCGTAGTTGCTTTAGCTTTTGGCAAACTATCGGAAGTGCTTACCTTTACCAAAGAAAATAGTTTAGTATGAAATTAAACCTCAGGTATACCTTCGTTTTTTCGATGTTTTTGATGGTCTTTCCGTGTGTTTTGAGCTGTGCACAAGAAAAGGGGGAGTTAATTCCGGAGGCCTATGTGGCGTATAAAACCTCGCAAGAAATTGTGATTGATGGGAAGCCTGATGGGCAGTGGAATGCCGTACCTTACACAAAACCATTTATAGATATTGAAGGGGTAAAGCAGCCGAGGTATCAAACACGTGTTAAAATGATGTGGGATGAAACCTATTTCTATATTCTTGCAGAAATGGAAGAGCCACATGTGTGGGCTAACTTAACGCAGCGCGATACAATTATTTTTTACAATAATGATTTTGAAGTGTTTGTTGACCCTGACGGGGATACCCATAATTATTATGAGTTAGAAATTAATGCCTTAAATACGGCTTGGGATTTATTTATTACCAAACCCTATAGAGAACAAGGAAATCCGGTTTTAAATGATTGGACTGTTACCAATTTAAAATCTGCCGTACATATTGAAGGAACCCTTAATAATCCAGAGGATATAGATCAGGGGTGGACCTTAGAAATGGCCATTCCATGGAAGGTATACCGCGGAGGCTATTTTGAAGATGTGGTGCCTAGAGATACCTTTTGGCGCGTTAATTTCTCACGGGTAAATTGGGATTTTGAATTGCATGACGGAGTGTATGAACGAAAAAAAGGAGCCAATGGTAAATTAGCGCATGAATACAATTGGGTATGGTCACCCATGGGAGTAATTAATATGCATGAGCCCGAAAAATGGGGCTATGTATTTTTTTCTACACAAGCTCCCTCAGATAAAATTGAATTCAAGATTCCTAAAGATGAAGAAATTAAATGGGAAATGTACCGTTGGTACCGTAGTCAAAAAGCCTATTTTAAAAAGAACAATCGTTATATTACCGACCTCGATAGTCTTATGCAAGGCCGTACGATGATTCAAGGAAAGCAATTAACACCTCAGCTTGAGGTGCATAGCACCGGATGGAATATCACAGTAGTGAGT
>Ga0209344_10001178_pt1 | contig 35961 bp, 34 predicted proteins | sample Cruoilmetagenom6_FD_187293 | JGI IMG/M metagenome (GOLD analysis project Ga0209344, IMG submission 187293) | Oil polluted marine microbial communities from Coal Oil Point, Santa Barbara, California, USA - Santa Barbara Oil Seep Sample 6 (SPAdes)... | ecosystem: Environmental > Aquatic > Marine...
GTCTCCACCCGCGCCAGTTTGCTCACTGGTTGGAGACAATAAGGTCGTAGCTTTATAAATGTTAGGCTGATTAATAGCATAGATGATTGATATTATGGCAAATAAACCACTGATGATGATAATCAATAACTTACCTGACCATATAGCATGGCAAAGCTCAGCTAAATCTATTTCGTCGTCTTCGGCAAGGTGATTTTTTTGGTAAAATTCGTTCGAATTCATTGCCTTGACTTCATCTGAAGTACTTACTTGCAATTTATGACTTTTCACAATAGCTCACATTTAAGTTCATTTTAATATTTGTTCCTATAGGCGTTTAAACTAACACTTTTACGTAAGCTGCCCAAGTGAGCAGGGATTATAACAAATTATCTGTCGTTTTTAACAGTTGTTTATCGCTTTTTTACTGTTGATTGCGGGCCAATACTCGCAATACTGATATAAATTCTGCTTATTCTGCTTTAGTAATATAACCGCACACGAGCCACTACTTAGTCATAGACGAGAGGTTAAAAGAAATAGCAGTCAGCTTAAGGCTTACTTGTCGGGCGAATGTCCGAGCTATACTTTTCCTGTGGGGGCTGTTTGCAGTGCTATACTTATTTTTTTGTTAAAAACTTTACATACCAAGGCATTGCTTTGTTTATGCCTTGTTCAATACGAAACTCTGGTTGATAGCCTATAAGTTCTCTAGCCTTTGTGATATCGGCCTGAGAATGGCGCACGTCCCCCGCTCTAAATTCTCTATATATTGCTGTTTTAGTATAACTTACGTTATTAGCGCCAAGTGCAGAAGCTAAGCTTGAAAATAATTCATTTAGTGTTGTTCTATCACCTAGTGCAACATTATAGACTTGGTTTTTGCCTTGTTCATTGGCTGTTGCTGCTAATATATTCGCTTGTACGGCATTTTCAACAAAACAAAAATCACGACTGGTTTCACCGTCTCCATTAATAAATAACGCTTGGTTTTCAATCATGGCTGCGGTCCACTTAGGAATAACCGCAGCGTAAGCGCCATTAGGATCTTGGCGTTTACCAAATACATTAAAATAGCGCAGGCCGATGGCGCTTAAACCGTAAGTTTTATGAAACACCTCGGCGTAAAGCTCATTGACATACTTAGTTACCGCATACGGTGATAAGGGTTTGCCAATGTTTCCTTCAACTTTCGGTAACGCTGGGTGGTCACCGTAAGTTGAGCTTGATGCTGCATAAACAAAGGTGCTAACTTTTGCGTTTTTTGCCGCTGTTATCATATTAACAAAACCTGTGATATTAGCAGAGTTAGTTAAAATAGGATCAGCGATTGAGCGCGGCACCGAACCAAGTGCTGCTTGATGCAAAACATAATCAACCGCTAGGTTATTGAACGTCAGGGCTTTTTCGCAATCATCAATATTTCGAATATCTCCTCGTATAAACGAGAAGTTTTGCCACTGCTCAGCGGAAACTTCTGACTTTACTTCGTCTAAATTATGCTGATGTCCCGTGGCGAAGTTATCTAAACCAATCACTTTTTGGTTTAACAACAATAAGGCTTCCAGTATATTGGAGCCAATAAAACCCGCGACGCCGGTAACCAGCCAAACTTTTGGTGACTGTTGAAGTTCTGTTTTTACTTGCTGATATCTCGACATGTTTTCTTCCATTTTACTTCTAAAATAATATTTACTTGCCACAGACAAAAGGCCAATCACTACATTTTATTCAGCAATAATCTGCGTAAAAAACTACAAACGCATATCCACTGACTCTTTCGGTAAGACATATTTTAAATCATAAAGTACATGACTCGCCTTACCTAACGCACGAATATTATCCACGCCTAAGGCTTTAAATTCGTTATGTGATACCGCTAAAATAATCGCGTCATAATGGTTCGCTTTCGGTGCTGTTGTCAGGCTCAAACCATATTCTTGCTCAGCTTGCTCGCTTGCACACCATGGGTCGGTAATATCAACATTAATATTGTATTCTTTTAACTCACTAACGATATCAACAATTTTAGTATTACGAAGATCAGGACAGTTTTCTTTAAAGGTAAGGCCCATAATTAGTACATTAGCCGCATCTACCTGAATACGTTTATGTAGCATATGTTTAACTAATTGCGATACAACATAAGCGCCCATGCCGTCGTTTAAGCGACGCCCGGCCAAAATCATTTCAGGGTGATAACCAACAGATTGGGCTTTGTGAGTTAAATAGTAAGGATCTACACCAATACAATGTCCGCCTACTAGGCCGGGACGAAACGGCAGAAAATTCCATTTTGTGCCCGCCGCTTCTAATACTTCTAAGGTATCAATATTGAGTTTGTTAAAAATAATAGATAATTCATTAATCAGGGCAATATTAACGTCTCGTTGAGTATTTTCGATGACTTTCGCGGCTTCTGCAATTTTGATTGAACTGGCTTTGTGAGTGCCGGCAATAATAATTGAGCGATATAAGTTATCCACCAGTGTTGCAATTTCAGGCGTTGAACCTGAAGTTACTTTTAAAATATTAGTAACTCTATGCTCTTTATCACCGGGGTTAATACGTTCGGGTGAATAGCCAGCGTAAAAGTCTTGGTTATAAACTAAGCCAGAAACCTGTTCGACTACTGGGATGCAGTCTTCTTCCGTTGCCCCCGGGTAAACTGTCGATTCATAAATAATAATATCGCCTTTATTGACCACCTTACCTAACATTTCGCTGGCTTTGATCAGCGGTGTTAAATCAGGGCGCTTATGCTTATCAATAGGCGTTGGCACAGTAACAATATAAACATTAGAAGTTTTTAATTCTTCCATCTGACACGAGTAACTAAGCTTAGTTGTAGCTAATAACTCTTCATTGCTAACCTCAAGTGTGCTATCAATGCCACTTTTTAACTCTGTAATTCTCGCTTGATTAATATCAAAACCTAAGGTTTGATATTTTTTTCCAAACTCTACTGCCAGCGGCAAACCAACATAGCCTAAGCCGATAATGGCTACCTTTACATCATTTAAGTCACGTATCATATTGCGAATCCCTTACCCTATGTTGCCCGGGTTTACCGGTTATTTTTATTTATTCACAGCGCTATTTTTATCATGGCTTTCTACTTGACTATATCCCATTTATTGCCGCAACTGCCACTGCCGCATTATAAATAATTTGCGTTGCTGTCGACCACAATGTTAAGTCGTTCATGTATTCAGAATCCAGTGGTACTACTATGGTATCACCCGGTTTTAATGAAGTATCTGACGCATCAGCAAACCAGTTATTTTCTTCCAGCATTTTAATACGACCGTTTGCCGAAATAACATAAATACGCTCGGCATCAGCCCGCTTTTTAATACCGCCACTTTGCGCGATATACTCTTCGGCTGACATTGTACCGTCATATAAATGTGATGAACCCACTTGTACTTGGCCAATAACATTAATTGAGTTTTTCATGGTCGGCACGTAAAGCACATCACCACCTTCTAATAACACTTGCGCGCTATTTGCCGCCAAAACATCAGGAAGATTAATCACCAAACGTCCCACAGGTTCAAGTTTTGTGATATCTGCCAGCAACTTTTGCGCATCTTCATAGGACGCCGAACTACCTTTTTCAGTTAATGATTTCGACGCCATTTCAATGCGTAGATCACTGGCAAGTTTCACTAAATTTTGTTGTTCTAATTCTTTTAGCTGTTTACGGGTAAATACTGAGGCATCGGCGTGAGCATATTTGGTTAGCCCACCGGCCTTAACAATTAACTCAGCTAAGGTTTCACCACGACGAATAGTATACTTACCAGGAAAAACAAACTCGCCACGTAACTCAACCACATGATTTTCACTCCAGGCCGGAATTTTGTGTACGTTTAAACGATCTTTACTTTTTAAAATAATATTAGCTTGGTTATCGCCTTTTAAAGCCAAGGCTAAGTCGACATTTAATGACACTTTGCTTGCACCATGCTCGCTCAATTGATTACGAGTAACTTCGGCACGCGCTAAATACGCCGACTCATTTACCCCACCGGCTGCGGTCACTAAATCTACCACTTTGGCATTTTTGGCCAGCGGATAAACCCCCGGAAACTTAACTTGACCATCTACTTCAATCAGTTGAATGGGTTGACCTGATCCGCCTTGTTGGCGCAGTTTTCTTAATACGGGCTCTAACAGTCGTTGTCGAGAAAATAACGCCATTTCACGAATCTCAATGTCTTCATCCAAAATGCCATTGGTAATTTGTACTAAAGACTGCTTTGTCATGGTCTCAGCTTGTTCATCTACACTAAAATCTACAGCAGAGTTCTCACCGTACTTTTGCCAAAATGACTTTTCTTTATGTAAGCCTTTCGCCTGCTCTCGCTCTTTGGCAAGCAATTGCTCTTGAGTAAACGCTAATTCATCCAACGACATTTTTTCATCAGCATGTTTGCTGACATTAGAAAATATCAATATTTTATCATTGGGCGACAATGCTAAGTTATCTACAAAGTTTTCGCTCGAAGGCGCAAGTGCCTTAGCTAAATTAAATTGTAAAATTTCTATATTTCTGGAATGGTCTTTTTGACGCACCACCAAAGCATAATTTAAATCCGCATACGCCAATATATGCGAATTTAAGTTCGGCAATAAGTCAGCCACCCTCAAGCCTTGTTGCCACTGATATTTACCAGGGCGGGTAACGGCACCAATAACGGTTATTGACTGCTCATACATACCAGAACTTTTCAGTACACGAATATAGTCACCACTTTGCAGTAACTGCTTGCGTGCTTGCTTATCGGTTAAATCTATATTAACGATACTGCGTAAGCTTTGTGTATTGTAGCGTTCAATAATAGTTGATTGTGGATAAGCTGATGGTAAAAGGCCACCGGCCATAGTTAACACTTGATTGAAATCATCACCGTTTTTTAATTCATATATTGCCGGACGCCTAACTTCACCCTGTATTGATACACTGTTACTTTGCGTTGGAATAAATACCACATCGCCAGATTGCAGTAATATATCACTTGAGGAGTCACCGTGGATTAGCAAGTCGTAAAGATCGACCGTTTGTATTATTTTACCTGCACGTTTAACTTCAATATGGCGTAATGAACCAATATCGCTAACACCACCGGCAGCAAAAATAGCATGAGTAACACTCGACAAAGAACTCAGTGTGTAAGGGCCTGGCTTGTAAGCTTCACCTAAAACAAAAATACGCATAGAACGTAATTCAGCTAAACTAACCACCACATTAACACCGATAATTCTTTGTTGGACTTTTTCAGCGAGGAATTTTTTCATTTCGGCAAACGCTAAACCGACAATTTTAATCGGCCCAACATTCGGGATTAATATTGTGCCCTCTCGGGTTATTGGTAGCACATATTCGGCATTTTCTTTACCATATATTTGTATTGATAATTGGTCACCGACACCAAGAATATATTGCTCAGGAATGGCGATATCCATAGTGGGGCTAAACGTGCTTGGCGCGTTGGAGAACACATCCATGCCAAACCTTTCTAGCGGCTTAAATAATGCGCTATCTGCTGCAAAGTCGGTATAATTTTCTACTTTCTCCTTTACCGCTTCTGCCTCTGTCATAGGTCTTGGTTTAATGGCTGTAGAAGATAGTTGCGTCTGTTCTGTGCTACTCGATATTTGCCCGAGTACAGTATTTAAATCAACGCCCAAGCTTTTGGCTAACGCTTGCTGCTGAAATTTAGGAAGACTTCTAAATTGTTCAATTTGTTGCTGACTAATTTGAGCCGATAATGAACTAAAAGACAGGATATAAACAACGAGAAAGGTTGTCAGTTGACGAATAAAGTGAATCATTGGCGCGTATTTCTTCCTATATATACGAGAACAGTATTTAAATTTAAAAATAAAGTTGATCAAACGGATTAAGCAGCGGGGAGTTTATCAGTAAGTGTACTGAGGTTAAAGTAACTTTTAATTAACAGTTTACGTGTTCAATTAATTAACAAATCGTGCTGAAAATTAATAAAGGTCAAATAACTTTCCACTTGTTGTTACAGAGATTAGCCTGACATACTTGCCTTTCCATGCTAGCAAAGGTATAAAACGGGCTGGCTAAAGCTATTTATACCATTTTGTTCGACAAATTTCCGCTGCATGGGTATCAGAATGCAAATCAGCTAAATTATAATAATTATGATGTCGAACATACATTTTTAAGGAAATATTAAATGACAACACCTACAGCAGGCACTTTTTTCGGCCACCCGAAAGGACTGTTTCTTTTATTTGGTACTGAAATGTGGGAGCGTTTTGGTTATTACGGTATGCGTGCCCTTTTGGTACTCTATTTGGTTGCAAGCGTTCAAGACGGTGGTTTTGGATGGACTAATGCTGAAGCATTGAGTTTATACGGCACCTTTACCATGGCGGTTTACTTAACGCCGGTGATCGGTGGTTGGCTTGCTGATAACTTTCTTGGTCAGCGTAAAGCGATCATTATTGGCGGTATCATTTTTTCATTAGGTTACTTTACCTTAGGTATTCCTCAATCCATGCTAACGGGTATGGAAGAAACTGTCTTCTATATTGGTTTAACCTTAATCGTCATCGGTAACGGTTTATTTAAAGCCAATGTCTCAAGCTTAGTCGGTGACTTATATGAAGAGGGTGATCATCGTCGTGATGGTGCTTTCACTATTTTCTACATGGGTATTAACTTAGGTGCATTTTTAGCGCCTATTTCTGTTGGCGTTTTAGGTGAGCAAGTTAACTGGCATTACGGCTTTATTTTAGCGGGTTGTGGTATGTTGATTGGCTTAACGTTACAACTACTTTTCGCTAAAAAATATTTAGGCGATATTGGTATGGAGCCGTCGGCTAAACGCACAGATGGTAAACATGTCGCGCATGCACCATTAACCTCTGAAGACCTTGACCGCATGAAAGTTATTTTAATCATGAGTATGTTCTCGGTAATTTTCTGGGCCGGCTTTGAGCAAGCAGGTGGTTTATTTACTATTTATGCATCTGACTTTACTGACCGGACAATTTTCGGTTTTGAAGTGGCTGCGTCTTCTTTTCAATCGTTAAATGCGATGTTCATTATCATGCTAGCGCCAATTGTTGCCTCGATTTGGGTGAAAATGGGTGACAAAGAGCCGACATCACCGAAAAAGTTTGCCTTAGCCATGGTATTTTTAGCCTTAGGTTTCTTTGTTATGTTGTGGGCAACTATGGTGCAAGGCGGCGACGTTACGGTAAAAGTTAGCATGCTGTTTTTAGTGTTTGCTTACCTTTTCCATACGTTAGGTGAGTTATGTTTATCACCAATCGGCTTGTCTATGGTGACGAAATTAGCGCCACTTAAATTTACTTCATTATTAATGGGTATTTGGTTCTTCTTTACTGCCCTGTCTAACTGGTTAGCAGCATTTATTGGCTCGTTTGTTGGTGAAGGACAAGAAATGGTTGATAACGCGGCAAACATTTTCATGGGTGTTGGCTCTGCCGCCTTAGTTACCGGTATTATTATCTTCTTGTCAGCTGGTAAGTTAGTGCAATGGATGCATGGCGCTGAAGGTAGTCAGTCTCATGATCTTGATGAGAAAATTGACGAAGAAATTGCCGTTACTGGTACGCATGAAGGTATTTCTGAAAAGTAATAGAAGGGAAAGCTTTAAGCTGTCAGAGAAAAGACAGCTTTCAGTTTTAAGCTGTCAGAGAAAAGATAGCTTTCAGTTTTAAGCTGACAGAGAAAAGATAGCTTTCAGTTTTAAGCTGTCAGAGAAAAGATAGCTTTCAGTTTTAAGCTGACAGAGAAAAGATAGCTTTCAGTTTTAAGCTGACAGAGAAAAGATAGCTGTTAGTTTTAAGCTGACAGCTTTCAGTTAAAAGATAGTTACAGATAGTTAAAGATAGTTTTAAGTTTTTAGCTGTCAGAGAAAACAAATAGCTGTCAGCTTTCAGTTAAAAGATAGTTACAGATAGCTGTTAGCTTTCAGTTAAAAGATAGTTACAGATAGCTGTTAGCTTTCAGTTAAAAGATAGTTACAGATAGCTGTTAGTTTTGATTTTTGAGCTTTCAGCTGTTGGAATAAACAAGTGGCTGTTAGTAAGGGACGTTACATTGCTTAACGTCTGGTGATAAAACGAGTAATATTTGGTTATTACTCGTTTTTTTTATGGCTAAATTTTAATGTTTATCAGGGATACGTTATTGTGAGTGAATTTATCGCAACATCTAAACAAGCTGCATTAGCCTCAACTGCAGGCCGAAATGCTATTCGCCAGCAAGTACGGCAGCTACGTCGGCAGCTAACATCAGTACAACAAGATGAGGCGGCGATAAATTTATTGGCGCGTTTTAGCAGCAATGAGAAGATTTTATCAGCAAACCATATTGCGCTTTATCTGAGTAATGACGGTGAGCTTAACACTCAATTATTAATCAACTGGTGCTGGCAACAAGGTAAGCAGGTTTATTTACCTGTGGTACACCCGTTCACCCCTGGACATTTACTGTTTTTACGCTTTGATGAAAACACCACTCTGGTCAATAACCACTATGGTATTGCCGAGCCGAAACTCGATGTAAGAGCCATTATTCCGCCACAACAGCTCGATATTATCTGCACCCCATTAGTCGCCTTTGACCACACAGGCGCCCGCCTAGGCATGGGCGGCGGCTTTTACGACAGAACCTTAAGCCACTGGCATCAACACTATCAAACACAAAAAGCCAGTAAACCCTACCCAATCGGCCTAGCTCACGACTGCCAACAAGTAGCCACCCTACCCACAGAACCCTGGGATATCCCTTTACCTGAGATAATAACCCCCAGCACACGGTATAAATTCGAATAAGCTTAGTTTTTCGTGCGAAGAATTAGTAGAATAGAAGACAGACAAAGTTTTAAGCTGTCTGCTATCAGTAAAAAGAAAAACAAAACATACACAAGTGGCAGTTTTGAACCTAAAATAAGTAGGGTCAGATACACATTAAATAAGTAGGGTCAGATACACATTAAATTTCAATTGCCTAGTTTTAAATAAGTAGGGTCAGATACACATTAAATTTCAATTGCTTAGTCTGATGGGAGCAGTCTTAATAAATATTGGTTGTTAGTAACCTAATTAAAGTGTATCTGACCCTACTTTTAAGTTATTGCCTAGCCCGATGGGAGCAGTCTTAATAAATATTGGTTATTAGCAACCTAATTAAAGTGTATCTGACCCTACTTTTACGACATTTAAAGAGATAGCTATCAGTAAAAGAAACCACAAAAAAATACAGCTGGCAGTTTTGAATTTAAAGCTAACCATCAGTTACTGACAGCTGATAGCTTTAAACTATCTTTCTATCTTTAAACTATCTTTTAACTGAAAGCTGACAGCTCAAAACTGACAGCTATTACTTGAACTAAACCGAAGGTTTATCTAATGACTCAAGATGAAATGAAAAAAGCGGCGGCAATTAAAGCGCTGGACTATATCAAAGCAGATACTATTGTTGGTGTCGGTACTGGCTCTACGGTTAATCACTTTATTGATGCCTTAGCGACTATTAAAGATAATATTATTGGCGCGGTGTCTAGCTCTGATGGCTCAACTGAGCGCTTAAAGTCTTACGGTATTGAAGTGTTTGACCTTAATAACGTTGACGGCATAGATGTTTATGTTGATGGCGCGGATGAGATCAGCCCGCATATGCATATGATCAAAGGTGGTGGCGCGGCGCTAACGCGAGAGAAAATTGTTGCCGCAGTCACAAAAACCTTTGTTTGTATCGCTGATGCGAGTAAGCAAGTGCCGATGTTAGGCCGTTTTCCTTTACCGGTTGAGGTGATCCCAATGGCGCGCAGCTATGTTGCCAGAGAGTTAGTAAAATTAGGCGGCGACCCGGTTTATCGTCAAGGGGTAATTACTGACAATGGTAATGTTATTCTCGATGTCCATAACTTAACTATAATGGACCCTAAATCACTAGAAAATAGCATTAATGCCATTGCTGGTGTGGTGACTAATGGATTGTTTGCCAACCGCGGCGCAGATGTCTTAATTATCGGCAGTGCTGATGGTGCAAAAATAGTAAAATAACGCTTTAGAGTTTATACCCTATATGATAGTTTAGATATCTAGCCATCTAAACAGTTTTTATTATCGAGAGAAGTTAAACTATCATGAGCCACAATTCACTAGCGAAAGACAAAATTAAGATCCTACTTTTAGAGGGCGTACACCAAAGCGCCCTTGAAGAGTTAAAAGCCAAAGGCTATTCAAATATTGAATATCTTAAAACCTCACTTTCTGAAGCCGAACTAATTAAAAAAATTGCTGATGTGCATTTTATTGGTATTCGTTCTCGCACCGACTTAAATAAAAACGTTTTAAGTCACGCGAAAAAGCTAGTGGCGATTGGTTGTTTTTGTATTGGTACCAACCAAGTTGATAAAGCCGCGGCGCAATCATTGGGTATCCCGGTCTTTAACGCGCCGTTCTCAAATACCCGCTCAGTTGCTGAGCTAGTGTTAGGCGAAACCTTATTATTGCTACGTGGTATTCCAGAAAAGAGTGCGCAGGCACATCGCGGCGTGTGGAATAAATCTGCGGCTGGCTCAGTGGAAGCTCGCGGTAAAACCTTAGGTATTGTTGGCTATGGTCATATTGGTATGCAGCTTGGCATATTAGCTGAAACTTTAGGCATGAAAGTGCGCTTTTTCGATATCGAAACTAAGTTGCCATTAGGCAATGCTAGCCAAGCACCCACCATGACAGCACTATTAAAAGAAGCGGATGTTATTAGCTTGCACGTGCCAGAAACCCCTCAAACCAAGAACATGATGGGCGCAGCTGAATTTGAAGTGATGAAAGATGGCGTAGTCTTTATTAATGCCTCGCGCGGCACTGTAGTTGATATTGATGCCTTAGCAGAAGCCTTAGCCAATAAAAAAGTGGCTGGCGCCGCCATTGATGTTTTCCCGGTTGAGCCAAAAAGTAATGATGAAGAGTTTATCAGCCCATTACGTGCTTTTGATAATGTGATTCTAACGCCGCATATTGGTGGCAGCACCAAAGAAGCACAAGAAAATATCGGCCTTGAAGTTGCCAGTAAGCTAGCAAAATATTCTGACAACGGTTCAACGCTTTCAGCCGTTAACTTCCCAGAAGTTTCACTACCCGAGCATCTTGGTACCAGTCGATTATTGCACATTCACCGCAATCAGCCCGGTGTACTAACAAAAATCAACCAAATGTTTGCCGAGCACAATATCAACATCGCCGCACAATACTTACAAACCGCCGACCAAATTGGTTACGTAGTGATCGATATTGAAGCAGAAAGCCGTGAACTAGCGCTGAAAGAATTAAAACAGATTGAAGCGACTATTCGCGTTCGACTTTTACACTAAAGGCAAGGCTGTAAGCTGTCAGTTCTAAGCTTACAGTAAAGACAAGGTATAAGTTTAAAGCTGCCAACTTGGGTTTTGTTTTAACTGAAAGCTGACAGCTAATAACTGACAGCTTTTTTTGGCTTAATAAATAGGGTCAGATACACATTAAATTTCAACTGCCTAGCACAATGGGAGCAGTGTTAATAAACATTGATTGTTAGCAACCTAATTAAAGTGTATCTGACCCTACTTTTACTAAAGGCAAAGCTGTAAGCTGTCAGTTCTAAGCTTACAGTAAAGACAAGGTATAAGTTTAAAGCTGCCAACTTGGGTTTTGTTTTAACTGAAAGCTGACAGCTAATAACTGACAGCTTTTTTTTGGCTTTTAATAAATAGGGTCAGATACACATTAAATTTCAACTGCCTAGCCCGATGGGAGCAGTGTTAATAAACATTGATTGTTAGCAACCTAATTAAAGTGTATCTGACCCTACTTTTAGAATTAAAGTGTATCTGACCCTACTTTTAATTGTTTAAGCTGACAGCTAATAACTGAGAGCTTTTTTTCGGCTTTAAACTATGTTTTTTTAATATATAAAAATAAAAAACATGCACACCCAAGCGGCGATGCCGGCGACGATGTCGTCTAGCATTATACCTAAACCGCCGTGGCAGTTTTTGTCTATGTATGAGATGGGCCAGGGTTTTAGGATGTCGAAGAATCTAAACAGTGTAAAGCCGACTAATAGTGTTTGCCAAGTTAACGGGATCAGGAACATGGTGATCAAAAGGCCGACTATCTCATCCCAAACAATCGCACCATGATCGGGGACACCGGCATCCTCTGCGGCTTTTCCGCAAATATAAATACCGGCGATACTCATCAGCACTAATAGCGCCAAATACAGCGTGCTGTTCAGTGGTGCCATCAACAAAAGCAACGGGATTGCCGCTAACGTGCCAAACGTTCCCGGCGCTTTCGGCGCCAAGCCGCTGCCAAAACCTAAGGCTAAAAAATGAATGGGATTTGACAGACGAAAATTGGCCGTAGACTTACTCATGATTAGTCTTTACTGCTGGAGAAATGCTCAAAACTTTTTGCATTAATCGGGACAGATTTACTGTTTAAGGTTGTGCTAATTTTTTCACTACGGTTTATTTGACCAATACAGGTGATGGTATTGCCCGTGTTAGCTAACGCTGTTTCCATACCGACTTTATTGTTCTCAGAGACGGTAAATAATAGCTCGTAGTCATCACCACCGGCTAAGGCAATATCATAAGATTGTTCAATACCGACAGTTTCACGTAAGGCGTTGGAGGTCGGTAAGTCTTCTAGCACTATGTTAGCGCCAACTTTCGAAGCTTTACAGATATGACCTAAATCGGCTATTAAGCCATCAGAGAGGTCGATGGCAGCACTGGCATATTCTCTTAATGCTTGTCCCGCAAGTACCCTCGGTCTTGGAAAGTCTAAACTTTTACGGACACTGTCGAAGTACTCATCAGCAACCTTGACCTCGTTAAAAATATGCTTCAACGCTAAGGCCGCGTCGCCAATTTCACCGGTGACATAAATCCAATCGCCAGCTTTAGCGCCAGCACGGGTCAAGTGACGATCTTTCGGGATCAAGCCTTGTGCCGTTACCGTGATGGACAAAGGTCCGCGCGTGGTATCGCCACCAATTAATTGTACGTTGTAAAATTCACAGAGCTCAAAAACGCCCTGACAAAAGCCTTCAATCCAATTTAGATCGGCTTCAGGCATGGTGATCGCCAATGAAATCCAAGCAGGCTCAGCGCCCATGGCAGCTAAATCTGACAAGTTCACCGCGATAGATTTATGGCCAATCGCTCGTGCACTGGTTCCCTCGGGAAAGTGCACGCCTGCCACTAAGGTATCTGTGGCAATGGCAATATTTTGACGTTCTGACGGGCTGACGATTGCACAGTCATCCCCGATGCCCATAACAACATCTTTACGCTTGATCACTTGCTCGGTAAAGTAGCGCCTGATCAGTTCAAACTCTTTCATATTACAACCCAATTTTACAAGCTAATGCTAATTATTCGTTCGGGCGAACCAGTTTGACAACTTTATCTAAGACACCGTTGACAAACTTATGGCTATCATCAGCAGCAAAAGCTTTTGCTAACTCAATCGCTTCATTGATGATGACGCGATAAGGTACGTCTAGACAATCAGATAACTCATAAACTGCGACACGTAAAATCGCTTTTTCGACATGATCAACATCAGCTAGTGGGCGATCAACATGAGGAGAAATCTTTTCATCGAGGCTGCCAACTTTTGTTGCAACGCCGCGAAACAATTCTTGAAAGTAAGCAATATCAAAACGACGAGCGCTATTTTCTTGCAAAAAATTCATTTCAATTTCAGCAATGTTATTTTGACTTAATTGCCAAGAATATACCGCTTGTACGGCCAACTCTCTGGCTTTTCTTCTAGGTGATGGTTTCACAAAAATTTCCTGTTATAACTTATCGAGCACGTTAACCATTTCTAAAGCACTTAATGCGGCTTCAGCGCCTTTGTTACCTACTTTTAGGCCAGCGCGGTCAATGGCTTGTTCAATCGTATCAGTGGTAATGACACCAAACGCCACTGGCATGGTATATTCCATGGCCACTTGTGCGAGGCCTTTATTACATTCGCCAGCAACAAAATCAAAGTGCGGCGTACCACCACGAATAACGGCGCCAATGGCGATAATGCCATCATAGCCACCTTTGCCAGCGATTTTCTTAGCGGCTACTGGCAACTCATAAGCGCCAGGCACACGAATTACGGTAATGTCGCTATCGGCAACATTGCCGTGGCGTTTAAGGGCATCGACTGCACCTTCAAGTAAACTTTCAACCACAAAACTATTAAAACGAGAGACCACAATGGCAAATTTTTTGCCGGTTGCATCAAAATTAGCTTCTATGACATTCATTTAAAAATCACCTACTGATAAAAATTGCCGCAATTCTAGCAAATTGCGCGCGACTGAGGAACTCGTTTTAACAATTATCTACTAATAACCCCAGCTCGGGTTAATAATAGTGCTGAAATTTCCGCCACAGTGAATAAAATAGGATATTTATCTTGCAAGTGGCGCGTGAGGTCAATTAATGGCACAAGCTAGTGCGCGATTATTACATTTGCAGATAGCACATTCAGCGCCAGTTTTGTATTATAGCGCTATCAAACCTTAACGATCTAAGTACTTAAAACTTTATGGCACTTTATTTTTCTTCCAATAAAATTCCTGCGCTGCACGCATTTAACTTACATCAACGGCAAGCTATTTTAACTTTGGCACAAGCAAAGCTTTCTGCACCAGAGAAGTTCATCTTAAACATTATTAAGTTATTATTGCTGCTCCCGCCGTTCATCTTTATTACTAATTTACAAGGCTTGGCGATGCTAGTATCGGTTGCCGCTGTACTTGTCGCCTATTTCTTGCTACTTAGACCCATTATGCTGTTTTTTTCTCTGAAACATCTTGATAAAGCCATTGTCCAGTACCAAAAAAGCGAACCTTAGTTCGCTTTTTCTTTTCTCGCCTTCGCTATTAAGCTCTAGTAATTAACGATTATGGCTCAAGCTCATTAAGCTCTTCTAAATAGGCGTCAATATCTTCTTCTTCCGCTTGGTTCACTTCAATTGGTGGATTACCATCGTACACCTTATACTGCATATTTTGAAAATAGGCGTTTTTAACAAACTCGTATGGGTCAATGGCATCTTTTAAGATAGCTTCCTGATCAGCGAACGAGGCTCGAGTTTCCAACCCTATCACACCAGCTCGTAGTAAATTTGGCCAAAAGTCAATAATAGCTAACGGCCAATAATAACGGTCAACATAATCACCGACTTCTTCTCGTACCGATGATGGGCCAAGCGCTGGAACCATTAAATAAGGGCCGTCGCCAACACCGTAACTGCCAAGTACCTCACCGAATTCTTCTTGTTTTCGGGTCCAGCCAAAGTCATTGGCGGGATCAAAAAAGCCTAATAAACCTATGGTGGAGTTTAAAACAAAGCGTCCAGTTGATTTTGCAGCTTCAGTGAACTTTGCTTGCAATAAATGGTTAATAATTGTTGAGGGTTCATTTAAGTTTAGTGCCATATTATACACGCCGGCACGCAAGTCAGTCGGCATGTATTCGACATAGCCTTCAGACGCAGGCTTAAAAACATACTTGTCTGCATAGTCCCAAGTAAAGGTCCAAAAAGGTCGGTTAATGGCTTCTAGCGGGTCTTTAGGGTCTGATACCCCTTGCTCTGACGAAGGCGTGCTAGAACAGGCCGTTAAAAACAACGAAAGAAAAATAGTTAATAGCAGTTTTACACTCGCTATGGGTTTGGCGTTCATTGTGAGATCTAATTTTTTCTTCACTACAGGGTCCTTGTTTGCTAGCACTTGCTATGCCAATTTCACGAAATTCTGCCCGTTTGTGCGGGTTAAAATTCGCCATGACATCGTTGCTCAGATGCGCAGTTTATCACGGTCAGTAAATGACTGGCATTAAGAGTTTAGTCTAAATCAATATTATTTATGCTTCTGGCTTTACTTTGGGGCTTTTTGACGATGAATAGCTAGCAGCATTTCGGCTTCGGCTTTGGGAATGTCACATTCTCGCATGACTTCTGCAATATCGGCGCCTAGTTCAACTAGCTTTTGTGCACGGGTATATAGCTTATCTTCAGGTTGTTGATGTAACTGTTGTTCAATAGTTTGAATTTGACTATTAAGTTGCTCTTGCGTCACTTTAATGCGGTGTTCAAGCTGTTTACTGACTTGTTCATTTTCTAACTGCGACTCTTGACAGTCTGCTTGATGGCTTTCTAATTGAGCTTGGCATTGGCTGAGTAATGCCTGTAATTCAATTAATTGTAATTCTTGATGAGTTAATTTGTGCTGCAATTCTTCTATTTGTCGAGCGAAGCGATTTTTCAGCGCCAACAATAACATAGCAACAAGCATCACAATGGCGAATGCGATTAAGCTGAGTAAGTTGGCGGGAATACTATCCATAATTTATTGCTTACAGTGTCGTTAAAAAGCCTGCTCACACAGGCTAAGTATTAGAATTGTTTTAACTCATCCCATTCGACATCAGAAAGTAGTTTATTTAAGTCGACTAAAATCAATAATTCACCGTCACGATTAGAAACGCCTTGAATGTACTTGGCACTTTCATCATTACCCACATTGGGCGCAACATCGATTTCAGAGCTTTTTAAATAAACCACTTCAGCAACGCTGTCGACGAGAATACCAATCACCTGGGTTTCTGCTTCGATAATAACAATTCGGGTATTATCTGTAAGCTCTGCTGACTCCATGCCAAAACGCGCACGCGTATCTATCACAGTAACCACATTACCACGTAAATTTATAATCCCCATGACATAGACTGGCGCCCCAGGAACTGGTGCTATTTCAGTGTAACGCAAGATTTCTTGTACTTGCATAACATTAATGCCGTAGGTTTCATTATCAAGTTTAAAGGTTACCCTTTGCACTACTTCATCGTTAGTATTTTCACTCTCACTTGCATTGCGTCTTGTATCAGACATACCGCGCCTCTTTAATTTTTTCTATCATTATGACTAGCATACTTATCTTCTCAGTATACTGACAAGTTTCAATTCATCAATTATTCTTTGCATTTGCACCTTGTTCCAATAATTGGATTAAGGATTTAACATCTAACAAAGCACACATACGATTTTTTACTAATCCGGCAAGCCAAGGCCTTTTACTCGGCGCATCTAACCATTTCACTTGATCTTGCTTAAGTGTTACCGTATCGATCAAGTTCTCGGCCGTCAAGCCCCATGATGAGTCACTTAACATAATAATATATTGATAGTTAAGTGTGGAAAGTAATGTAGGGTCACACTTTTCTGGCATCACCCAACGTGCGGTATCAACCACATTGACTTTGTTATCACGGTTTAGCATAACACCTTTAAACCAATCAGGTTTGCCCATTAACGGCGTGGTTTTATCGTGATTAATAATACCCCCTAACTCAATCAACGGCACCGCGATGGTTAACCCAGCAACGTCAAAAAACATTGCTTGAAAATCCCCTTGGCGATAGCTGCGCTGCTTGATCGGCTCAAAACCGCCTTGACTTTTACGGGTTGTCAACTCACTTTGTGCTACTTGAGCTGGATTTTCTATCCGTGTTCTTTCATTAACTTCAGGCTCAATCTTAGCTTGCCGTAGCTTAGTTGTTGGCTTGGTAACTGTATTAGTGACAGCTTGCTCTTTTACTAGGCTTTTATTTTGCGCTTTCGTCGAACTTAATTTCTCGGCAGTACCCTGCTCAGCAAGTTGCGGAAAAGTTGCGCTTAGCAATAACTTTTCCAGGGGCTTACTTTGCTTTTCTTTCACTAAGAGACTTTTTTGCGCTACTTCTTCTTCAGTAAGCAATTCCGACAAATAAGTCTGCATCAATTGTTTACTGGCAGCTAACGACTTTGACATGGGCTTACTTACTCACAGCATTTAAATCAATTAAATATTTTAATAGGTTTCGATAGGCGATAACACCACGGGTGCTAGTTGCGTAATCAGACGGTACTTTTTGCGCTACACTGGCGTTGCGAAAATTAGTATCGATTGGGATCACGCCTGGCCAAACAAAGTCGCCGTAAAGCTCTTGTAATTTCCGGTAGGTCATTAGCGAAGCTTTTGTGCGCTTGTCAAACATAGTCGGGACTATGGTATATTGAAATGGCAATACTTGTTCGCCTTGCATTATTTCCAAGGTTTTCATCATGCGATCTAAGCCTTTTAGCGCCAAAAATTCGGTTTGAACTGGTACGATAATCCTATCGCAGGCCGCTAATGCATTTACCATCAACACCCCTAGAATAGGAGGGCAGTCAATCAAGACATAATCATATTCGTCTGAGATTGCTTGCATGGCTTTTTTCAACACTAAGCCCATCCCCCCTTTATTGCCAAGAGAGCGATCAAGAGTCGCTAAGCCCATAGTAGCTGGCAGAATGTCAATATTGGCATAATGGGTCGGGCAAAGACTTTGTAAAATTTGCTCTTTGGTAGAGACCTGTAAAAATAGGTCATAAACACTCAGCTCTAAATCCTCTGACTCGATACCAAAATAATAACTTAGCGAGGCATGAGGGTCGGTATCAATTAATAATACTCGATGGCCCTTTTCTGCCAATAAGCCAGCTAAAGCAATCGTTGAGGTTGTTTTACCTACGCCGCCTTTTTGGTTTGCAACTGTCCAAACTACCAAGTGGAATTCCTATTATTCATTATTTTTTTCCCCCATCGGCCTAGCGCTTTCATTGTTCATGTTTGCTTCCGCGCGTGTGGTAATACGAATGCCGCCATTTTCAAGTCTAATGATGCGAATTTCACCATCACTTTTTTCAGTTTCAATGTTATTAATCGCGTCGACATCTTTTACTGAAATAGTTGGGGTTGCCAATAAATTGGCTGCTTCTAAACCATATTTCGAAATCGCAATCACGACCCGACGATTTTTGGCCCGTCCTGTTGCCGTACTATTGTCGGCATTGGGATAATATTGTCCATATCCCTCGATCGCCATTCGAGCAGGATTTAAGCTTAATTGTTCTAGTACCCGTAAAACTGCCGTGGCTCTATAGACCGACAACTCCCAATTAGAGGAGTATATTTCCGTCGCTATCACTTGATTATCAGTATAACCTCTAACACGAATGTAATTGCTACTATCAGCAATGACTTGATATATAACTGTCAAAATATCTTTCGCCGCATTGGTAGGTGATGATGAGCCACTTGGAAACAATAAACCACTGTTTAATTCAATTTCTAACCAGTCTCCATCAATCTGCAATTGTGCATAGCCCGACTCGACTAACTCGTACAATGCCTGATGAAGATCTTTTTCTAACGAGGTTAATGTTGTGCCCACTTGTGCATGGGAAACATTCGATAGCATCACTTCACCTGAAACCAACTCAGGGCCGGCATCTTCTAATATGTCATTACCAAATAATCGTTTATTAGTTTTTGAACTATTGACCGGTAAAATATCATCACCATGACCACGATTTTTCGCTTGCTGCTCATTGGCTTGAAATACTCGGCCGATAGATTCAGTTGCGGTTTCAAAGGGCTCTTCATCGATCATCGCCATGGCATATAACACCACAAAAAGCGCAAACAGCAAGGTCATATAGTCGGCATACGAAACCAACCAACGCTCGACGTTGTCATGCTCTACTGAGTGACGCCTGGCCCGTAAGCGGTTCATTGCTCTAACCGAAATGCCGACAGTTTATTTTCAATGGCATGTGGATTTTCTGCTGTGGCAATGGCAATTAAACCTTCGGTCATCATCTCGCGGTACATGGTTTGCTGATGGATAATAGATTTAATTTTATTGGCTACAGGTAAATAAATAAGGTTCGCAAAACCGACACCATAAATAGTGGCGACAAAGGCGGTGGCAATGCCTTGCCCCAATAGTTGTGGATCGGCTAAATTCGACATAGCATGTATTAAACCAAGCACTGCGCCCAAAATACCAATCGTTGGGCTGTAACCCCCCATCGACTCAAATACATGGGCTGAACGTAAGTTATGCTCACGATATAAATCTAAATCTAGCTCAAGTGAAACCCTAAGATTTTCAACCTCGACACCATCAACAAGTAAATTTAAGCCTTTATTAACGTAAAAATCATTTTCATCTTCAGCGATGTCTTCCAATGATAAAAAACCAAACTCTCGTGCTTTTTCAGCCCAAAGCACAATCGATTCAATGCCTTGTTCAACGTCATATTTAGGCGGGAAAAATAACCATTTAAGTAGGCTGATGGCATGCAGAAACTGGCTTTGAGATGACTGTAACATTACTGCCCCCAATGTACCGCCAAAAACAATAATAAAGGCAGGTAATTCCAGCAACGACGATGTTGTGCCACCATCAATAATAAAGCCAAAATATATTGCCAATATAGCAATCAGTAGTCCTGATATACTCAGTTTATCCATGCTGTATTTCCTTAAGGATTGCAGATGGAAAGCTTTCAAGTGCCAGTGATAATTCTGTTATTCCGGCAACGGTTACCGCTTGCGGCATACCGTAAACAACGCAGGACTCTTCATCCTGTGCCCAAATGGTTGCCCCATTGCTTTTCAACAACCGGCAACCTTCACGGCCGTCGGCGCCCATACCGGTTAATATAATACCTAAAACATTGCCGCCAAATACCTTGGCCGCAGAACCAAAACTAACATCAACACTGGGTTTAAATGCAATCCGCTCAGAGTTATCTTCAATTATTCTCAGTTTTGCAGCATTTTCTGTCCCATCAATGATCATTTGTTTACCGCCCGGCGCTAAATAGGCGTGACCCGGTTTTAAAATATCACCAGACTCTGCTTGTTTAATTTCTATCTTGCAAAGCGTGTTCAATCGGTTAGCAAAAGCTAAAGTGAATGCGGCTGGCATATGCTGCACCATGATAATCGGCAGTGGAAAGTCCGCTGGTAATTGCGTTAATAACTTTTGCAATGCCACCGGCCCACCGGTTGAGGTGCCAATGGCTAATAGCTTGTAGGATTTTCCAGAGCTTTTTTTCAGCGTGCTAGCTTGGCCCGAGCTTTTGCTTGTAGCAGTGCTTGCGCCGGTGACTAGATTGCCTTTAGCTTTTTCTTCTGCCAATGCACGTGAACGAAATGATGAAATCCGAGGTAACCTTGAGGCTTTTTTGCGCGCTAACTGCAGCACGCGCTGACGCAATAAACTACCGGCATCTTCACTATTTTTTGCTATTTCATTGAATTTTTTCGGCAGAAAATCTAATGCTCCGGCATCTAACGCTTCAAGTGTTGCTTTAGCGCCAGCGTGAGTTAGAGATGAAAACATAATAATGGCGGTTGGGGCTTTTGCCATTATTTGCTTAACTGCGTCAATGCCATTGAGCAATGGCATTTCTATATCCATAGTGATCACATCAGGCTTTAAGGCGATGGCCTTTTCTACCGCATCAATGCCATTAATAGCGACATCGATAACCTCAAGCTCAGGATCATTATTGAGAATATCCGTTACTCGGCGTCGAAAAAAACTGGAGTCATCAACCACCAATACTTTAAAGGACATTTACTATCTACTTCCTGTCGAGATTACGTTCTTAAGAGCGCAATTTTTTATTCACTATCGATTTTTTTGCATAATATTTCAGCATACTGGGTACATCAATAATGAGTGCGATACCGCCGTCACTGGTGATTGTTGCCCCTGCCATACCCGGCGTACCGTGTAGCAATCTATCTAGCGGTTTAATCACCACTTCTTCTTGGCCAATGAGTCTGTCGACAACAAAACCAATCTGTTGGTTACCAAGCTGCACAATAACCACATGTCCTCGGTCTCTTGGTTTATCAACATAATTTCGCACTAGCCATTGGTCGAGATAAAATAATGGAATGGCTTTTTCACGGACAATAATGGTCAACTGTCCGTCAACTAAATTAGTTTTGGTCAAGTCGAGGTGAAAAATTTCATTAACCGCTGCTAGTGGCAAGGCAAAGGTTTGTTTGTCGATCACCACCATTAAGGTCGGTAATATTGCTAAGGTTAGGGGGACTTTAATTTCAAGTATAGTACCAACACCCATTTCGGAGTCGATACTGACAGTACCATTAAGCTGAGTAATTTTAGTTTTAACCACGTCCATGCCAACGCCACGACCTGAGACTTCGGAAATTTCCGTTTTGGTGGAAAATCCTGGCGCAAAAATTAAACTAAAGGCTTCTTTATCAGGCATACGTGCTGCAGTGTCTGCGTCTAATACGCCACGCTCTATAGCAATTTCTTTCAATTTTTCAGCATTCATACCAGCACCATCATCACGAATAGTCAGTAGAATGTGATCGCCTTCTTGCGACGCTGATAACACCACAACCCCTTCACGAGGCTTACCCGCAGCTTCACGTTTGTCAGGATCCTCTATGCCATGATCAACCGAGTTGCGTACCAGATGCACTAATGGATCAGCTAGCGCCTCAACTAAGTTTTTATCTAAGTCGGTTTCTTCGCCTTCTAGGATAAGCTTAATTTCTTTATTTAGACTACGAGCTAAGTCACGTACTACGCGAGGAAAACGACCAAAAACCTTTTTAATTGGTTGCATGCGCGTTTTCATTACTGCGCCTTGCAAGTCCGTGGTGACGGCATCTAGATTAGAAACCGCTTTAGTGAGTTCTTCATCTTCTTTGGTCATACCTAAACTGGTGAGGCGGTTACGCACTAGCACTAATTCACCGACCATATTCATGATTTGATCGAGTCGTTTGGTATCTACCCTAACCGTTGTTTCCGCTTGCGAGGCTTTTGCTGGTGTTGATTTGACTTCACTCGCCGCCGGCGCTTTAGTTACTGCCGGTTTAGCAACCGGCGCTGCTGGAGTACTGGCCGCTTTGGCAACCGGTACAGCTTTCGCCGTAGGTATTGCTGACGGTGTTTGCGCTTTAGGGCTTTGACCTTTACCGTGCAGTTCATCTAACAAGGCTTCAAAGTCGTCATCATTTATTTCATCAGGCGATGTTGAATTACTGATGTTGGCGTTCGTTGCTGCCACAGCAGGTGAAAATGCACCTTGACCATGCAAATCATCCAGCAAGGACTCAAACTCATCATCTGAAATATCATTACTATTTGAGGTTACTTGATTGGTTACAGCCGGTGCAGCCGTTACCGCAGCACTTGCTGATGGCGCACCGCCACCGTGTAATTCATCCAATAAGCGTTCAAAATCATCTTCGGACATTTCGTCATTTGACGCGCTATGATCGTTCGATGGTGTGGCATCAGGGATAACATTAGGGGTTTCTGCCACAGGTTCAGGAGTCGTTTCTTGACCTTCTGGCTGAGACAAACGATGTAACTCCGCCAATAGCGCAGGTTCCGCGCTTGACATCGGTTGTTGATTTTGCACCTGAGCAAACATTTCATTAATGGTATCAAGTGCTTGTAAAATAACATCCATTAACGACGAGGTCACTGAACGCTGCTGATTTCTCAAGGTGTCAAAGACATTTTCCGCACCATGACAAGCGTCAACCAATTCGGTTAGTGACAAAAAGCCAGCACCACCTTTTACAGTATGAAAACCTCTAAAAATAGCATTGAGCAAGTCAGCATTATTTGGGTCATTTTCAAGCTCAACTAATTGCTCCGACAAGGTCTCAAGTATTTCGCCAGCTTCGATTAAAAAATCCTGAAGAATTTCTTCATCTTGTTCAAATGACATTCAGTAACTCCTATTAAAAACCTAAGCTTGATAATAAATCGTCGACATCATCTTGATCTGAAACAACATCTTGACGATTCTCGCTGTTCATGATCGGACCTTCGACTAAATTTTCGCCCACTTTTGGCAGATGAGTAGTTTTTTCTTGCTCTGAATCCATACCAAATGCTGTCAGCATATTTATCAAACTATCTTCTACTTCACGAACTAAATCAATAACTTTACGTATAACTTGACCGGTAAGATCTTGAAAATCTTGCGCCATTAACACGTCAGTCATCAAGCCATGAATTTTATTTGTTTCTTTTTCAGTGGTTTTAAGCAAAATATCGATATCTCGACATAACGCCTTAAACTCGCTGATATCGAGCTCATTGTGCATTAACTTATGCCACAGTGGTTTAACCGTATTAATTTGTTGTTGAATACTATCAACGACGGGGAAAATCGTTTCAACAGCGTCCATGGTTTTATTGGCTGCTTCTTCAGTGCGACTAATAACAAAATTCAATCTTTCTTTAGCATCTGGAATATCGGCCGTAGCTAAATCATTCAAACGCGAATCAAGATGAAAATTACTCAATGAGTCATGTAATTGACGGGTGAGCTTGCCTATTTCTGCAAATAATGCGGTATTAATCGGGCTTTGAATTTCTGCAATTAACTCATCAGCTTTATCTTGTTGATCCGTTTCCAGGTATTCAACCAACCGCTTGGCTTGTTCCAAAGAAACATGGACACTAGTCTTTGTACTCATTTCACGACCTTGTGTGACAATATTTGGCGATTAACCAAGACGTTCAAAAATTTTATCAAGTTTGGTATTTAGCGTTGCCGCCGTAAATGGTTTAACAATATAACCATTAACCCCTGCTTGCGCCGCCATGACAATTTGCTCTTTTTTCGCTTCAGCGGTCACCATTAATACCGGAATATGTGACAATTTACCATCAGCTCTAATGGCTTTTAGTAAATCAATGCCTTGCATACCTGGCATATTCCAATCCGTGACGACAAAATCAAAATCACCTTCTTTTAGCATCGGCAGTGCTGTACTACCATCATCTGCTTCTGAAATATTGGTGAAACCTAAATCACGTAACAAGTTTTTGATTATTCGTCTCATTGTTGAGAAATCGTCAACAACAAGCACTTTCATATTTTTATCCAAGGCACCCTCCGGTGAGAACATTTAAAATTCTAACGATACTAGTATTCTACTTAACTTTGCCACGATTGCATACGAGCTTTTAATCTATGCATTGCTTGACTGTGTATTTGACTTACCCGTGACTCACTCACGTCAAGTACTTGACCTATCTCTCTCAGGTTAAGTTCTTCATCATAATACAATGACAGTACTAGAGCTTCACGCTCGGGTAAAGAGGAAATGCATTCTGATAATGATTTTTTAAAAATACCGTGTTCAATGAGAGCATAGGGTTCATCTTCCTGATGGCTATGTGCTATATCTATAGCATCTTCGCTAACGCCTAAGTCATCAATACCCAGTATTTTACCTGAGCTTACTTCATTGAGCATATAATGATAGTCATTTATCGAAAGATCAAGTTTTTCAGCGACTTCAACATCACTAACATCACGGCCATGTTCGGCTTCTAAGCTTTTTATTGCCGCGCTGATCAGCCGACTATTTTTGTGCACTGAGCGGGGAACCCAGTCACCACGGCGAATTTCATCAAGCATAGCGCCACGAATTCGAATACCCGCGAACGTTTCGAAACTGGCACCTTTACTGTTATCAAAATTATTGGCCGCTTCGAGCAAACCTATCATACCGGATTGAATAAGATCATCAACGATAACACTGGCGGGTAATCGGGCAAGTAAATGATAAGCTATGCGCTTAACTAATACCGTGTGCTGCTCCAACAAAGCCGATTTATCAACACTATAAGTACGTACTTTTACCACTATAGCTCACTTCTTTGTTGGTTAACTTTCTAACAATTGCTCAATAAAAAACTCTAAGTGCCCAGACGCTTGCTTTGACACAGGCCAACTGATGATATTAATCGCCAGAGCTTTAAAGCTAATTGATGCGGGAGATTCTGGGAACGCTTCCACAATAGCTTGTTGCTTTCTAACTGATTTGCGAATATTTTCATCAAAAGGTATAACGGCAACAAGCTCTAGTGCAACATCCAAAAACCGGTCGGTGACTTTCGAAAGTTTGGCGAATAACTGTTGACCTTCTTTGGCACTGCGTACCATATTTGCCACCACTTTAAATTTAAATAAACCGTGATCTCGGCTTAATAACTTCATCAGTGCATAACAGTCAGTGATTGACGTTGGTTCGTCGCATACCACTAACAAAACATCTTGTGATGCTCGGCAAAAACTCAATACCATATCGGATATTCCGGCAGCGGTATCAACAATTAAAATATCAAATTTACTTTGCATATCGCTAAATGCACGAATAAGCCCAGCATGCTCTGCGGGTGTTAAATCCACCATAGATTGCGTGCCTGATGTGGCAGGAATGATGTTAATACCAGCAGGGCCTTGAATGATAATATCATCAAGCTCACACTCACCTGATAAGACATGAGATAGGTTATTTTTAACGCGCAAACCTAACATAACATCAACATTGGCTAAGCCTAAATCAGCATCTAGTACTAAGACTCGCTTACCTAATTTAGCTAAGGAAATTGCGGTATTTAATGAAACATTAGTTTTGCCAACGCCACCTTTACCGCCAGAAACGGCGATGACTTTTATATGTTGAGAATCTTGCATTTTTCTTAAGCCACTCGCTTGATCTATCATCTATGTCACTACTCTATATAACAGCGCCGCTTTACCTACGACAACTATACTGCGACGGCTGATACGGGTGTTCGCCAAGACACCGCCGCTGAATTCTGGGATTTTATTGCCATTCTATCTGCAAGCGTAACCAATTTTTCAGCATTTGCAACCTTAATATCTTCCGGAACTCTTTGTCCATCAGTAAGATAGCCGATAGCTAAGCCATTCTGCAATGAGGTGGTGATAATTTCACCAACACTTAGGCTTTCATCTAATTTGGTATAAATGCAGCCCGCTAATGGAATACGTTTAAAGCGTTCGACATTTTCTTGCATGACACGCTGCTGCGTATTTGCCGATAACACTAAATAGTTACGAATTCTAACACGAGCATTCGCAATTAAGGTAGTCAAATGCTCAGTTAAGCGCATATCTCTTTGCCCCATACCTGCCGTATCTATCAATATTAATTTCTTTTGAGCAAACTGTTGTAACAGACTATCAAGCTCATTACCATCATTGGCCAGCTTAACTTGGCAACCAATAATGCGACCATAGGTGGCTAGCTGCTCAAAACCGGCGATTCGGTAGCTGTCTGTAGAAATGAGTACCACTTGCTCAGCGCCATGAATTTGCGCAAAACGTGCGGCTAATTTTGCTATGGTGGTGGTTTTTCCAACCCCAGTAGGGCCTACCAGAGACACCACACCACCACGTTGAATAATATCGTTATTGGTGGTATTTAATTGCTGAGCAATAATATGTTTTGCTTGCTGCCAGGCATCTTTTTCTTGGCTATTGGCAGGAATGTAACCGGCTATTTGGTCAGCTACTTGTTCATTAAGCCCCATCGCCATGAGTTTGTTGACTAACACAGCGCGCATCGGATCTTTCTGCGCCATATCTTGCCACATTAAGCCCGACATTTGATGCTCTAAAAGTTGACGAATTGACGACATTTCTTTTTGCATGTTATCAAATTCACTGCTACTAATTTGACGGTCGTTGGGCAAGTTTGTTTGCTCAGCAGCCTGCACCGGCTTATTGGCCGCGTCATTGAAGCTTGCGTTGTTTTCTTGAGCATGGCTGGCAGCTGTCTGCTGTGCTGTTGCAAGTAAATCAACAGGGTCTGATTGCTCTAGACGCGCGGTAAAGTTTTTAAACTGTTGCTCAATATCTGCTGGTGCAACAGTGTTTTTGCTGTCAGCTTGACTATTATGGCTCGCGTTTGAATTTTCAATTTGACTGTTAAATGCCCGGGTTGCTGGTGCATTGTCGTATCCATTTTGTTGTACTTGTCGACTCAGTAATGCCGCTAAGCTATCCACCGGTGCAGCGGTTTGTTGCTCTGCTGCTTTCGGGGCATGACTTAGTGATACTGTATCTTCAACAACATCGACACGCTCAACCGGCGGCTTATTAGACGCAGCGCTTGGTTCTTGCTTAGGCGATATAGCTGACTGGGCGGGCTTAACATTTTGGTTATAATCTACCGCCGCCATTAACTCGACACCTTCAGCAATCTTTTTATTAGACATAATAACCGCATCAGCACCTAATTCTTCTTTAATTTGTGCCAGTGCGCTTCTCATATCTTTTGCTACATAACGTCTAATTTTCATCGCCAACCCTTATAATTCAGTACAACTTACGTTGAAGTATTCTTTTTACTGTCCGATGGCACTGACAATCTTAATTTGTTTGTCATCAGGAATTTCTTGGTAAGAAATTACGCGTAATCCTGGAATGGTATATTTAACAAATTTAGCCAGTACTGATCGTAAAATACCTGACGTTAATAAAATCGGTGTATCGCCAGCCATTTCTTGCTGTTGTGCACCATCGGTCAAAGACTTCTGTAATCGTTCTGCCAAACCTGGTTCGATACCTGCGCCATCGTCTCCAGCCATTTGCATTGACTGGTGCAACATTTGTTCCAACTCTGGCGACAAAGTTATGACAGGTACTTCAACCGTAGGTCCCACCAACTCTTGCACGATGAATTTACGCAAAGTTATCCGCACTGCAGCGGTTAATACTTCGGGGTCTTGGCTCTTAGGACCGTACTCAACTAAGGTTTGAATGATGCTGCGCATATCACGTACTGCCACCCCTTCATTCATTAAGTTTTGTAGTACTTTAACGATACTGCCCAGTGACAAGACATCGGGGATCAAGCCTTCAATTAACTTAGGATAACTCTTAGCCAGCATATCCAGTAAGTTTTGCACTTCTTCATGACCTAATAACTGTGCGGCATTGTTAGTTAAAATTTGACTTAAATGCGTGGCTAATACTGTCGCTGAATCAACGACGGTATAGCCAAGTGATTGTGCATGTTCACGTTGCTCTTGTTTGATCCACACTGCATCTAAGCCAAAGGCGGGATCTTTAGTGGCAACACCATCAAGTTTGCCAAAAACTTGCCCTGGATTAATAGCTAATTCATGGTCATGGCGAATCTCAGCTTCGCCGATGGTGACGCCCATCAACGATATTTGATAACTGTTCGGGTCTAAATCTAGATTATCTCGAATATGCACTGCCGGAACTAAAAAGCCGAACTCTTGTGACAACTTCTTCCTGACCCCTTTGATGCGATTAAGTAGCTCGCCTCCTTGGGCTTTATCAACAAGTGGGATCAAACGATAGCCAATTTCAAGACCGATAATGTCGACATGATTAACATCGTCCCAACCTAGGTCTTTCACCTCGGCTTCTTGGCGCTGATTTTGCACTTCTGTTGCCTGACCTTGTTCAACTAATTGTGCCGCTTTCGCGGCTTTATATTTACTACTAAAAAACGCCACGCCAGCAATCAATACCGCAAAAATTAAAAAGGCCACATGCGGCATGCCCGGTACTATGCCCATAACAAACATCACGCCGGCGGCGATATAAAGCGATTTTTCTTGGCCTAATTGACTGCTGACTTGCTCGCCCATATCTTGCGAGGTATTTTGACGGGTTACCACGATCGCGGTGCCAACAGATAACAGTAGCCCCGGAATTTGCGCCACTAAACCATCACCTATGGTGAGTAAGGTATAAATTTCTACCGCAGTGTCAAAGTTCAGGTCATGCTGAACCATGCCTATGACTAGGCCACCAATAATATTAATAAAAAGAATTAAAATACCGGCCACGGCATCGCCTTTAACAAACTTACTGGCGCCGTCCATTGAACCATAAAAATCAGCTTCACTGGTGACTTCATTACGTCGCTCTCTTGCTTGGTCTGCAGTGATAAAGCCAGCATTTAAATCAGCGTCAATGGCCATTTGTTTACCCGGCATAGCGTCAAGGGTAAAGCGCGCGGTAACTTCAGAAATACGCCCCGCACCTTTAGTGATCACGACAAAGTTGATAATAATTAAGATCGCGAACACCACTAAACCGACCGCATAGTTGCCGCCAATAACCACAGAGCCAAAGGCTTCAATAACTTTACCCGCAGCGCCCGGCCCTTCATGACCTTCCAGTAGCACCACACGGGTACTCGCGACGTTTAACGCTAGACGCAAAATAGTGGCAATTAACAACACCGCGGGAAATGAACCAAACTCTAGGGGCTTGAGGGTATAAACCGTGATCAGTAACACCACCAATGATAAGGCAATATTGAAAGAAAACAGAATATCGAGCAAAAAGGCCGGCATAGGCAAAATCACCATGCCCAGCGCCGCCATGACGAGGAATGGCGTACCCAAACCAGAAAGTAGGTTAAGTTTTTGTTTCTTTAAATTATTAAAAGTGGCCGTTAACTGCATGAGCTCTTAGTGATAATTTTTTGACATACCATGCAAGTAGCAATAATCAGACCAGCTAAGAGTGGTTAGATAATTATTTTTTTATCGACGTTTTTTCAACAGCTTGATTAATTTACCTAACATCAATAGCCGCGCTACCAATACCATCTATTGACTCAATCAATAACGATAATCATCGGGAATAGGTAAGTTTTTTGCCACAGGTTTTGGACGTCTTGCTTTACCTTTTTTATGAGCATTGAGTTGAAATATAAAAGCGAGTATTTGCGCGACGGCAGCAAATAATTGTTCCGGAATTTCTTCATTGGGCTCAGCGGTGTAATATAACGACCGTGCTAACGCGGGTGAGGCAATTATCTCAATATTGTGCTCTTTGGCAATGGTGCGAATATGTATGGCCATCTCATCTATGCCTTTCGCCACCATGACCGGCGCACCGCCAACCTCAGCATCATATTTTAGCGCTACCGAATAATGTGTCGGGTTGGTGATCACCACATCTGACTGCGGCACATCTTGCATCATGCGTCGTTGCGACATTTCATATTGTGCCCGTCTTACCCGTCCTTTGGTCTCTGGGCTACCTTCGGTGTTTTTCATTTCATCTTTGATTTCTTGTTTGCTCATTTTCAATTGTCGATTGTGATTCCATACCTGGTATGGCGCATCAATAACCACAATAATGCCAATAGATAATGCTAAGGCCAAAAACATCCAAAGCAATAAAGACACCGAATGAGAAAAATTATGAGGGATATTCTCTGTGCTTAAGTTAACAATTTGACCGAATAAGCTGCTCAGCAGTAGATAAGAGGAAATAAAGACCACAAAAAACTTCAAAATTGATTTGATCAACTCGACATAGGCTTGCACACCAAACATGCGTTTAAAGCCGGCTAACGGCGAGAGTTTACTGGCTTTAGGTGCCATAGCCTCCCAAGAAAAACTCATGCCGCCAAGTAAAGTGTTGCCGATAAAGGCGGCAATAACAATGATAATATGTATCCAAAGAAAGGGCACTAGTATCGCACTAACACCATCAATTGCCACTTGATAGAGCGCATGCACATCCATAGTTTCTCGACGACTTAGGCTAAAAAGCCGTTTCATCATCACTGATAGCCCTTCGACAAGCGAACTGCCCAATAGCATTAGCGCCGCTGCGCTACCAACTAAAACAAACATAGTGCCTAAATCTTTCGAACGCGCTATTTGGCCTTTTTTTCGTGCCTCTGAGAGTTTCTTCGCCGTCGGTTCTTCGGTTTTTTCACCACTATCTGACTCAGCCATTAGGGGGCAACCCCGCAATCAATCAGATAACAACTAAAGTCTAATGCCCGTTGCCATTGCATCACAAAATGGTGGTAGAAATTGCCCATGGTTAACCACATGATCAAGAGTCCGGCACACATAGTGATCGGGAAGCCTATAGCGAAAATGTTTAGTTGCGGCGCAGCGCGGGTCATGATGCCAAACGAGAAGTTAATCAATAGCATGGCCGTTAACGGCGCGATAGCCAACGACAAAGCGGTAGCAAACATCCAACCGCCCCACTCGGCAATCTCTTTAAACTTAACACTGGCAAACTCAGTAGCCGGAATCGGAATAGTATCAAAGCTAGCAACGACAAATTGTAAGTAGGCTAAATGTCCGTCCATGGCCCAAAACAGTAATGATGATAAAATCAAGAAGAACTGACCAACTGCCGGCACACTAGTACCACTAGCTGGGTCAACGAGGGAGGCAAAGCCTAAACCCGTTTGCATGGCGATAATCTGTCCGGCAAGTGTAAAGGTGTTAACCACCATGACCGTAACAAAGCCCAACATAATACCGATAATCATTTGCTCGCCAATTAGCAACGTGGTGGCCAATGAAAACATATCATCAACACGGCTTGGTGGTAGCGCAGGCATCACAGCAACGGTTATCGCTAAGCAAAAAAACAGTTTTATCCGTCCGGGAATGGCTTTGGCCCCAAGGCCTATCATCGACATCACCATGGCGGAAATGCGCGCCAGCGGCAGCAAAAAGTCAGCCAAAGTTTGATTGATAACTGACTCTGTAAACTCCATGGTTAACTAACCACGCTGGGAATACTACCAATCAGGCGAATGGCATAGTCCATCAGTTTTTGTACCAACCAATGGCCGCCCATTATCAAGGCTAACAAGGTGACAATTAAACGTGGTAAAAAACTTAAGGTTTGCTCATTGATCGAGGTAGCCGCCTGAAACACCGCCACCACTAAACCTATGATCAAACTAGGTACAATCACAGCACTGACCAGCACAATCACGAGCAGCAAGGCGTCTCGTAAAATATCAACAAAGACCTCTGGACCCATTACGTGGCTCCCATACCATAACTGGTGGCCAGCGTACCTATCACTAAATTCCAGCCATCGATAAGCACAAACAGCATCAATTTAAAGGGCAAAGAGACGATCATAGGTGAGAGCATCATCATCCCCATCGCCATCAAAATACTGGCAACCACTAAATCAATAATTAAAAACGGAATAAAGAGCATAAAACCAATTTGGAAGGCGGTTTTTAACTCACTGATGACAAACGCGGGAATAATCACCGTCATCGGTAAATCGGTCGGTTGATCAACTTGGGTAATGCCTGCCATACTAGCCAAGGTATCAAGGTCTTTAATACGAGTTTGTTCCAACATAAAGGCCCGTAGTGGCTCTTTCGCTTTATTAATCGCCTCAACCGAGGTTAATTGGTCTTGTAAGTAAGGTTGAATGGCTCGGGCATTAATTTCGTTATAAACCGGGGTCATTATAAATAGTGTCATAAACAAGGTTATTCCAATAATCACCTGGTTTGATGGCGTTTGCTGTAAACCAAATGCTTGGCGTAAAATCGCCATCACCACAACAATACGGGTAAACGAGGTCATCATGATCACCGCGGCCGGGATAAAACTCAGCGCGGTCATAAAAATTAAGATTTGTAAGGTAATAGAATATTCTTGTGAGCCATCTGGATTCGTCGTCAAAGTTAACGCGGATAACGACAGGTCATTGGCGGCAAAGCTAGTATTACTGACCAGCAAAAATGACAAAATCGTCAGCAGCAAGGCGACGATTTTTCTCGTTGAAAATAATGCTTTTTTATTTTTGTTTATCATAGGTTTTTATAGCTTTTTGTTTGAGTAATTTTGCCAAGGATTGCGCAAAATCAACACTATTTTCTTTACTCGTTACCAAAGGTTCAGCTAAGGTTTCTAACAAGGTAATTTGCTGCGCTGTCACGCCAAGTAACAATTGCTGCTTTCCCGCTTGCACCACCACCAGCTTTTCTTTCGCCCCAAGGTGTAAACTGGTGACTATTTTCAAGCCGCTAAGCGTTTGGCGCGTGCCTTGAAAGCGTTTTAATACCATAGCACTGATCACAATAACCGCTAAAACCATCAGCAATGACATGATCATGCTCATGGCATCCATATTGGCAGTAACATGTTTACCAACTTCAACTTGAGCCACTTCGACTGGCGCAACTTCAACTTGAGTAACCTCGACGGGGGCAACCTCTACTGGCGCTGCATCAGCGCTGACCGCTTCGGTGTGAGCAAAGCCTAAACAGCTAGACCAAAGCAACAATATTGCAATAATATTTTTCATCAGTCGCTATTTTAATTTCTTAATACGTTCAACTTGACTGATCACATCGGTTAAGCGAATACCAAACTTATCATTCACTACCACCACTTCCCCGTGAGCAATTAAGGTACCGTTAACCATAACATCAAGCGCTTCACCGGCAACACGGTCTAGTTCAACCACCGAGCCTTGGTTAAGCTGTAATAAGTTGCGAATACTGATATGACTGCGACCTACTTCCATTGAAATAGTGACAGGTATGTCGAGAATGGCATCGAGCTTACGCTTTTCTTCACCGGTAATGGCGTCGTTATCTTCCTGTAAGTCTTCTAGTTCGACAGTTTCAGCAGCTTCTGCGGCAGCTTGCTCATCCATCGCTTCATCCCACATGCCTAAATCACCTTCGTTTTCTGTACTCATGTTTTTTCGCCTTAATTTTTACCGAATAGCGTCAAAATAATCACGTTATTCGTTTGTTATCTGTCTATTATGCTATTTTTACACCACATGTAATAACTGTGTGCTTATAAATCATCTTCTAACATATGAAGCTCAGCGTCACTATCTAAACGCTTGCCGCCTTTGGTCAAAATGGTCAGTTCTGATTTCACTGATTCTGGACGCTTAATTTTAGATTCTATTTTCAAGGCCAAGTTATCGCGACTACGGCCAAGCTTAGCCCTAAAGGACGGTAAGTTTTCAATTAACACCGTAATATGATCTGGCATTTCAATTGGAATAATATCACCGGTTTTAAAGTCCATAATTTTTTGTAGCGATAGCTTAACTTCTAGGAATTTAGTCGATAGCTCGACCGGCACATCCATAATTTCATCACGTAGCGCCTTCGACCAGCGCATATCGGTATCTTCTTTATCACTTTGCACACCCGCGTCAAGTAATTCACGAATCGGCTCTAACATGGAGTACGGTAAAGCAACATGAAAATCACCACCGCCACCGTCAAGTTCGATATGAAAAGAGCTAATCACCACCACCTCGGTTGGACTAACAATATTTGCCATCGATGGGTTAACTTCAGAGTCGAGATATTCAAAAGAAACATCCATCACAGGTGACCAGGCTTCTTTATAATCTTCAAAGATAATTTTTAACAGCATCTGCACGATACGGCGTTCGGTTGGAGTAAATTCTCGACCTTCAATTTTTGCGTGGTATCGACCATCACCACCAAAAAAGTTGTCAACTAAAATAAACACCAGTCGCGCTTCCATGGTGATTAGTGCCGTGCCTTTTAACGGTCGAAAACGTACCATATTCAAACTTGTTGGTACAAATAAAGTATGGACGTATTCGCCAAACTTGATCATTTGAATACCATTAATAGACACCTCGGCAGTGCGACGCATCATATTAAACAGGCTAATACGCATATGACGAGCAAAGCGCTCATTAACCATTTCCAGCGTTGGCATTCGACCACGAACAATACGATCTTGCGAGGAAAAATCATAGTCAGACGTCCCTTCTGCTTGAGAAAAGTCTTCTGTTATGTCTTCTTCTTCGACATCATCAACACCGTGTAAAAGTGCATCAATTTCGTCTTGAGATAATAAATCGCTCACTCGTTAGTCTCTTTATCTTGTTAATTTAATTGCACTGATAATAACTTACTGCATCACAAAGCCGGTAAATAATACTCTTTCGACAACATTACTCCCCTCAACATCGGCCATTATTTTTTGAACTTCTATTAAAGACTTTTCTTTCAACGAGGCTTTACCTGCGCTAGTTGCGAGATCATCAGCATTGGACTGAGTAAACACCGCCAGTAAGGTACTTTCAATCAGCGGCACATGCTTTTTAGCCGACTCTTCATTACTATTGCCTCGAACCAGCAATTGTACACGAATTTCGACAAAGCGATCTCGAGCAGCTCCGGGAACATTAAAACGAAAAGGCCGTGGCATTGGCACATATAAGGCAGTGCCAAGTTCTGCTTGTGAATTGCTTGCTACTGCTTTTTCGCTCACTGAGCTAGAACCTAATGCAGCATCAAGTTCAGCTGATGAGACTTCCTCATTGCCACCTAGCATAAAAAATGCCGCCGCCCCAGCAATCATCAAACCTACAACAATCGCGACAATTATTATCAGCTTCTTTTTC
>Ga0209344_10001179_pt1 | contig 35929 bp, 28 predicted proteins | sample Cruoilmetagenom6_FD_187293 | JGI IMG/M metagenome (GOLD analysis project Ga0209344, IMG submission 187293) | Oil polluted marine microbial communities from Coal Oil Point, Santa Barbara, California, USA - Santa Barbara Oil Seep Sample 6 (SPAdes)... | ecosystem: Environmental > Aquatic > Marine...
TCGGATACTCGAAGTAGCAATCCGAATACTCATCTGAACCATCAGTCAGACCGAGTGTGCCGATGCAATGGTCATAGGCCGGCTGATAAAACACATCCGCACGGTCCCAGCCGGGTTCTTTGCCTGCGTTCGGATCAACGGTCCCGTTATCGTTGTCGGCTGTGCCGGTTCCGGCTGCTGGCTTATAGTTCGGATACTCGAAGTAGCAATCCGAATACTCATCTGAACCATCAGTCAGACCGAGTGTGCCGATGCAATGGTCATAGGCCGGCTGATAAAACACATCCGCACGGTCCCAGCCGGGTTCTTTGCCTGCATTGGCATCGAGTTTGTTGGCACGAACATTCTCGAGACAGGTGAAAAACTCGTCGGAGCCATATGCCACGTTGTTGCACTGATCGATATCGGTATCGGTAAGATCGCTGTAATCTGCAGCCAGACGGTTTGCGATCCCCTGAGCATCTGCGCGGCTTGCTTGCGATACAGCAGCATCAAGGCAGGAAATCTCACCTTGGCATATAATCAGAACATCGCCGCTAAGAGCAGTGTATGCGCCGCGAGGATTGAGTACCGGATCTGATTTTGCTGCCAAAGCTGCCGCTGCATCTTCATCAGCTGCGCCAGCATCCTCAAGCTCTTCCAGCGCATTCATTTCAGCCTGATCCATACAGGATTTGTAATTTGGATCGTTAGTGGGATTTTTTCGATCATTCGATTTGGCCAAACACTTCTTCTGTTCGGCAGGTTGGACATGCTCGTAAGCTACGAAAGTGTTGTCGTCGTCATTACTGGCTGCGACCATGGCCACGCCATCATCAGCGCAATTCCAGTAGGCTGTTTCGTTGTTGTAATCCGGTGAATTTTCATCGTAGTTCGCTGTTTCACAAATCTGCCAGTAGGCATTTGGTACAGCTGAATAGTCTTTCTTTGCCCGCGGATCCTTTGGATTTGACACCCAGTCCGGAGCCAGGCTCGCGGCCGATGGACCAGCGACACAGCCGGGCATGATAATGCCCTGTCCCTTGGTGTAGAAATGACCGTTGAGACTGAACCCGGTCACTTCCCCGACATTGGAAATATCCAACTCGATCGTACCGATGTTGGATTTCAGTTGGCCGAAGCTCCAATCGGCTGTCAACACATTGGTGGGGCCGCAAAACTCGGTCCAGGTCAGTGTGTTGGTTTTCTCATTAAGTTCAATATTGCCACTCGTAGCTCCAGTGGTGCTGGAGTAAGTGCCAACAGCAAACTTGTTTTCTGCAACACTGCCACCGGAATTGGTTTTCGTGCCTTTGTTTGGATTTTTGCCGCTATTGGTGACAGTGGTTTTTGTAGCCGGATCCAGGGAAACAACCATCTGGTAGTCGGCTGTACCATCAACTGAACCAACAGCGATTTTGTAGTTCGTATCTACCGGCAATACACCGTTGAAATCTTGTGTGTTCTGGTTGGCAGCAGCGCCCGGCAGGGTTGGTCCGCCCTTGTAGGCCTGACCAACATAAATTTCAAAAACAGCATTGTTGCGAGGCGACCATATGTTCACATCAAGTGTTTGGCCGCGACGCGCTTTGACAGAATAAACGACCGCTTTGCCTTGCGCCACTGAGCGCGAAGCAATGACACCCTGGCCATTTGGCGGCACCCGCAACACTTGGGTGAAAACGTTTGGATTGCCAACCAGGTTGTTGCCAAAGTTGCCACTACTGGGCCTGTTGGGCCTGTTTGTGTTTCCGTTGTTGCCGCGATTGGGGCGGTTCGCATTACCCGGTCGGTTCGGGCGATTGGCGTTGTCGAGCAATTTGCCGAACACGTCCAGTGCCTTGATGACAACATCTGCGCTGTTGGTTGGCGAAGAGCTGTTGCCGCCGCTTGTGGGGCGATTGCCGGAGCCAGGTCTGGACGCAGTCTGGGTGCGTTTACACTTGCCTTTTGTGCCCTGGACTGGTTTTCGCGGTAACGCGCATGTGCCACCACCCCACTGGTAACCAATCCGGCCGTTTGCCATCTTGATCTTGAACCAAGGATAACCTTTGTAGGTTCGGCCAACATTTTCCAACAATGTAACCGGCTGTCCTCTACCCGTACCGCCAATCTTTTTGGCGTTTACATCGGGTGCCTGGCGAACATTGCCGCCGAGAGAACCAGCGGTTGTCGGAAAACCGGAACGCGAGCCACCCGCCCGGGTCGGGCGCTGTGGCAAACCGCTCTTGCGACCGCCGAATGAGGCAGGTCGCGATGGACGCCCATTGCTGGCGTTGGAACCCGGACGCGATGGACGGACGCCTGACGGTCTCGATGGTCGGGTGTTATTGGTCGCTGTTTGAGGACGTGAAGGGCGAGTCGGCCGTACATTATTTGTTGTCGGACGTGGTGAAGGACGCGCCGAATTGCCTTGCGCTGTTGCAGGTGCAGTCATTACCCAGCTGCCATCCGGCAAAATGTTGCCATAGACCAAGATGGCGCCATTTTCGTCGTCTTTGCGCCGAGAATCCTTAATGGGGTTGCCAGCAGCATCATAAAACTGGCGCGCGGCGACCACCAGAAAATCTTCGATTACCATCGCAGCCGATGGTGCAAACTTGGCACCAGCGGTCTTCGATTCAACGAGTCGTTGTATCTGCATGTCATCGGCTGTGATGATCCAGATCTTGCCGGATTCACCGATCGCGAAAATGAAAGTGCCATCAGCGGCGACTTCCATGATCATTTCCGGAAGTGCAACGCGTCCACTTTCTTCGCGGGTCAATGGATTGATTTTGACAACCAGGCCTTGCTGTGTGGAGTCATCTGGCCGACCAGCGCCATAAATGAAATTGGAATCTGTTGTAAGCTTCCAGATGTCCGCATTTAGCAGACGAACAACGGTATCGCGCAAGCGATCCTTTGTGACAACCGTGATTTCATTGCGTTGGGCGTGGGAGACCCAGACTTCATCTTGAAAAGACAGAATGTCCGTCGCCCACTCGCCCAGGTTTCGCGTTTTTTCCTGCTTGCCGGAGCGCGTATCGACCCGGACGACAACGCTGTTGTCAGAACTGCCGCCGGGAGACACCAGAACCCAAAGTGCATCGTTGTCTTGATCCATAGCTTCAGGATAATCTGCCAGATCTGCAAGCGTGGTTGTTCTACCGCGCCGGTCATGAACCAGAATTTTCTGATCCGTTGCAACAAGGGTGTAGGTGTTGCCGTTACCATCAGTCACGACTTCGATAGGAAGACGGCCTACCTTGTGCCGCTTGACAACATTTCCGGAATTGAAATCGATCTGGGCGGTCGTGCGCTGTCCACTCTCTGCCGCCCAAATATCCTTACCGTCATAGACAATACCTTCGAGCCATTTGCCCGCATTGATGAGTGTAGGTGATGCTTCGATTGCATCGGCTGTTGCCTTAGAGCCTTGGGTGCCACAATCTGAATTCGGGCTGGCGTCCCCGGGCTGAAAGCCGCACTCAAGAATTGCCAATCTAATGTCATCTGCAGTGGGGTCATTGCGACCGGAAGGCATTCTGACTGCATCGTTGCGACATTCCCTGACGGCATTGTCCAGAGCCTCACTCAGGCTCATGCTACGCGGCATTTTGTCTGATTCTTCTTTCAGGCAAACGACGTAGGAAAGCACATCAATATTCTTTGAACTGGTGACAAACTCCGCGTCTCGTGCCCTGTAGGATTGGGCAAACGCCTGAGGGATTGACAGCGAGATTAGCGCCAGACCTAAAATTACTGAGAATACATGTGCCGGTTTCATAAAGCTGCCTCCCGAGCATAGCCCAAAAGACACGACTGCCAAACCTGCGCCGTGTCAAAATCCGACCCGGAAAACCGAGCCTGTTGAACGGCGTTTTAATAACCCCTAGTGCAATAAATCAGTAAGTCAGCAGGATGCACCGCTTGCCTAAGCCGATAGCATCTTTGGTTCAACGGAAATCAAAAACACCTGAAAAATTGCCCGTCAAACCCTATAATATTTTATTAACTATCAACTATTTTCAAAAACAGTCAACTTTTATATCGCTCAAGAATTATGGGCGATCTGGCGTGTTTCAAATTAGCTTTTACGTTTGCAACCTAAACAGAATGTTTAATTTGGATTCAATTCGAGACTCAATAACTGGATGTTGCGGTGCTTAATTGCAGGATTTTGGAGATACCGGGATTCTGTTGATTTACTGAAAACCAGTTTTAGCTTGATAGGCAAACATACAGGGCCTGTATTACTTGTGCGAGGTTCTGAGACGCCAACCTAAAATTTAAGTCCCTATATCTAGGGTTTTAATTCCAACGCTTGGCGCTGGAGGCACGACAACGCGCAAACCGGGTTACCGATTATGAAGTGCGTATCACCAAAAATGCATTGAAAATCTGGACCCAAGTTGGTTTGGGGGGAATTGACTTCCTTATTCCCACTCGATGGTGCCTGGGGGTTTTGAGGTTACATCATAGACTACGCGGTTGATCCCGCGGACTTCATTGATGATCCTCGTAGCCGTGCGACCAAGGAAATCCATGTCGTAATGATAGAAATCTGCCGTCATGCCATCTACTGACGTGACTGCACGAAGTGCACAGACAAACTCGTAGGTACGATGATCACCCATGACGCCTACGGTCTGGACCGGCAGCAGAACTGCAAACGCCTGCCAAATGTGATCATAGAGTCCGGCAGCACGGATTTCATCGAGATAGATGGCATCGGCTTCCTGAAGTATCGCCAGCTTCTCGCGCGTTACCCCACCGGGGCATCGAATAGCCAGTCCCGGACCGGGGAAGGGATGGCGTCCAATGAAATGCTCAGGCAGTCCAAGTTCACGGCCAAGCAACCGGACTTCGTCCTTGAACAACTCGCGCAAAGGCTCGACCAGTTGCATTTTCATGCGCTCGGGAAGACCGCCGACATTATGGTGACTTTTGATGGTCACTGATGGGCCACCCGAGAAAGATACGCTCTCAATCACATCCGGATATAGCGTGCCTTGGGCGAGGAAATCCGCGCCGCCTATCTTTTTGGCCTCAGCATCGAAGACATCAATGAACAATCGACCAATAATCTTGCGTTTGGTTTCAGGGTCGCTGACGCCTTCCAACTCGGAAATAAAGGTGTCCGATGCATCAACCAATACAAGCGGTATCTTGTAGTGCTCGCGGAACATGGCCACCACTTCACTGGCCTCATTTTTCCGCATCAGACCATGGTCCACCAGAATGCAGGTGAGCTGATCGCCGATGGCTTCATGGATCAGCACTGCGGCAACCGAGGAATCGACCCCACCGGACAAACCGCAAATCACGCGACCATCGCCCACCTGGGCACGGATGGCTGCGATGGCCTGTTCCTTGTAGGCCGCCATTGTCCAATCACCCTTCAACCCGGCAATACGGTGGACAAAATTGGATAACAACTTGGCGCCATCAGGGGTATGTACGACCTCCGGATGGAACATCGTGGTGTAATATTTGCGGCTCTCATCTGCTGCGATCGCAAATGGAGCATTCGGCGAGGTTCCGATGACCTCAAAACCTTCCGGCAGTTCGGTCACCCGATCGCCATGGCTCATCCAGACCGGATGTTTTGAGCCCACGGACCAGAAACTGTCAAACAATGGACTTTGTTTGTGAATTTCGACATCAGCCCGGCCGAACTCGCGATGATGACCGCCTTCAACACGACCACCAAGCTGATGACACATAGTTTGTTGGCCATAGCAGATTGCCAGAATCGGGACGCCGGAATCAAACACGGCCTGAGGCGCGCGCGGACTGTTTTCGTCAGCGACCGAAGCAGGTCCACCGGAGAAAATCACCGCTTTGGGTTTGAGCCGCTCAAATCCTTCATCAGCTGATTGAAACGGAACGATTTCGGAATAGACGCCGGCTTCGCGGATACGGCGCGCAATCAGCTGCGTCACCTGACTGCCAAAGTCGATGATCAGGACGGAATCGGGGTGAGGAATTTCCAGTGTATCGGTCATGTCGAGCCTTTAATCAAGGCGGCTCTGGAAGGCAAGCTTCTGGCCTTCTTTTCCGCGGTATTCTTGAATTGCAACAGCATCGGTTCGAGCCAACCCAGTCGGAATGACAAGTTTTCTTCGTTCACACTACTATGCGTCCTGCCTCAAAATCTGCCATCATGAGGTCAATCGCGGACGCGAGATTTTCGTCAACTACGTGGAGATACTGGGTCCAGTCACCGAGGTGGCGCAACTCTTCCGCACCATCGGAAATACCACGCAGACATATAGCCGGTGTATTTCGCATCATGCACGCACGCACCACGGCGAAACTCTCCATGTCTACCATATCAGCATCGACGCGATCATAGGCTGTGCCTGACACCACATTGGCGCCTGTCGACAGGCGTTTACCCGGCAAACCGGTAATTGTATGGCCCAACGGAATTTCCGCAGGCAGCCCCAGATAAGGCGTGCAGCCTTTCTCAAAACCCAGTGCGGAAGCGTCCATATCGCGGTAGGAAACAGAAGCAGCCTGATAGACTTTGCCCTGCTCGAGGTTGCGAGAACCGGCGGAACCCAGCGAAACCACAAGATCCGGAGTGGTTTCAATCAACGCCGCAATTGTGTTGATGCCCGCTTCAACAGGGCCAACGCCGATAAAACGCGGGCTGAATCGGCGCTTCAAGTGGTCTCCATACTCGGCATCAACAGCCATGAGATAGAGAACCTTCACATCGCCGAGCTCACCAATCCCGGCGTTCACAGATTCCGGACTCATCCAGCCAGTCCCTCACGCCCGCGGATCACCATCATTGTTCCAGTCATTGAGGCAATCAGTTTTGCCGGGCCATCGCTGATGGCATAGGCGCGGCCATCGCTGACGATGATCGTCGAACCGGGTTTTGTAACTTCACCGCGAAACAGAAAGCGGTCGCCACGACCCGGCGACATCAGATTGATCTTGAATTCAATGGTCAAAACCGCTGCGTCTTCTGGCATCACCGATAATGCCGCGAAACCGCAAGCCGAATCCATTGCGGCAGACAGAATGCCTGCGTGAATGAAACCATGTTGCTGGGTCAGCGCCTCAGAAAAAGGCATTTCGATTTCGATCTGCCCATATTCAACATTGGTCAGCTCGGCACCGATGGTCTGCATCACCTTCTGGCGGGCAAAGCTCTGCTGAACCCTTTGGCGGAAATTCGAATTTGGTTTCTCGATCATTGGCACTCTCTTTCGCAGTTGCGAAATTGCCAAGGGACAGCACAAACCGCAAGCGGAATCATCACCAAGCCAAGCCTGAACCGGTAATTCTGTTAGTTCAGGCGCCAGATTTCGAAATTCAGCACAGTTGCGAACCCGACCCATGCGGCATAGGGGACAAACAGAAGTGCCGAAACCCGATCACTGCGCCAGGTTATAGCGATGAACCCCAAAATGGTGATCAGCAGCGCGACAATAACCAAAAGTGCGGTACCCGGATTATGAAATGAGAAAAAAACAGGAGACCAGAGGAAATTCAGAACCATCTGAGTGAACCAAAACTGGACAGGCAAATTTAACTCTCGGGCCCAGATCCGCGCGCCTGCATAGCCAATGAGCATATAAAGGGCTGTCCAAACTGGTCCGAAAATCCATCCGGGCGGATTGAAAGATGGCTTGTTGAGATCAGCATACCACTCATCTGGCGTCGAAAGCGAACCGACCAGCAGGCCGCCACCGACTGAAATCAACAAGAACAGAACGATACTTGTGTAACGCATGTCGCTACCCTCCCGATGCCAACCACCCAAGCTTACATGCCTGTCCGGACATCCGGTTCCGATCATAACCCGATCATGTCCGCCGCGACAGGGCCATAAAATAGAAGCCATCCGTCCCTGTACGGGCCGGACCAAGCAAAAGACCTGGGCCTGACTGTGGACGCGGGGGGGATAGATCACCGCCAGCGCGCGCAGTCCAGATTTCGGCGGCGTCGCGCATCTCAAAACCTTGGTTGCGGGCCAGAAACGCTTCCACTCGTTCAGTATTTTCCAGAGGAAGAACCGAGCAGGTGACATAGGCCAGCATGCCGCCGGGTTTGACGAAGCGCGCTGCCTGGTCGAGCACTTCATCCTGATCGCGGATGCGACTGTCGAGATTTTCCTGGGACAGCCGCCACTTGGCATCCGGTCTTCTGCGCCAGGTTCCGGTCCCAGAGCAGGGCGCATCGACCAAAACCCGGTCCATCTTTTCTTCAAGAAGGTTCAGTGTGTCTTCGCTTTCCACGATCTGCACATTACGTGCTCCAGCGCGGCGCAATCGTTCGACCATTGGAGCAAGTCGTTTGCGATCTGAATCGAAAGCATGGATCTGGCCGCGATTTTCCATCTCGGCCGCCATAGCCAACGTTTTGCCGCCGCCGCCAGCGCAGAAATCCAAGACCTGCTCGCCGGGAGCAGCACCTGTCAGGTGTGCAGCCAACTGCGAGCCTTCATCCTGAACTTCAAACCAACCCTTGGCAAATGCCACTTCACTGGTTGCCGCGATCTGGCGTTTGGGTCCATGAGGCGCGGGGACCCGAATGCCGTGGGCTGCAAACCGGGATTCCACCGACCCTGAAGCTTTGAGTGACCGAAGAACCTTGTCCCGATCAGCGCGCAGCGTATTGACCCGCAAATCGAGAGGAGCACGCATTGCCAACGCCTGCGCTTCCTGCATCCAACCTGGACCAAACGCTTCTGCGAATGCTGCTTCACACCACTCAGGAATATCTGCCTGAACATGATCAGGCGCAGATTTCAAATCCCGTGACATCAGAGCGGTCAATTCTTCGGGGGTCTTTATTTCGGGAGCGAACTTATCTCCCATCAATTCATTAGCCAGCTTATCAATCGGATAATTCCACGTGCGTAGAAGCACCGATGTCACCAGATCAACAGGGGATGTGCTGTCCATGAGCCAAGTGTTCGAGCTTTTCTGGCGCAAGACATCCAAAACGAGATTGGAAATCGCGGCCCGATCCCCCGAACCCGCGAAACGGTGAGAAACACCCCAATCGCGCAATGCATCGGGTACAGGTCGATGACGACGCTCGAGATCTTCCAGAACCTCGACCGCCGCCTGCATTCTTCCACCCAGCCGCATTATTTGGTATCCTTCTTGTCGGCTGAACAGTCATTGCAATCAAATGCAGCGACCTCCATCCACTTCCATTGCGACACCGGTTAGCATCGAAGCTTCATCGGAGCAAAGGAAACATGCGGAATTGCCCATATCCTCTGGCGTCGAGAACCGCCCAAGCGGAATGGTCGAGAGGAATTTGGTTCGCATTTCAGGCGTATCCTCACCCATGAATGATTTCAGCAAGGGTGTTTCACCCGCAACCGGACAAAGCGCATTCACCCGCAAACCGAATGGCGCAAGCTCAACTGCCATCGCCTTGGTGGCTGTGATGACCCAGCCTTTGGAAGCATTATACCAGTTGAGATGCGGTCGCGGGCTTAAGCCGCCGGTCGAGGCGACATTCAAAATCGTCCCGGCCTTGTTTTGTTTCATGTGCGGAACGAATTCCCGACCCATCAAGTAAATCGACTTGGTGTTAACCGCCAAAACACGGTCAAAATCAGCTTCAGTGACATCTTCAAGCGGTGTTGGCAAATGCGTAACGCCAGCATTGTTGACGATGATATCAATCTTGCCGAATGCAGAAATCGTTTCAGAAGCGAATCGTTTGACGCTTTCGCCATCGGCAACATTGACGGTGAAAGCGGTGGCGTTTTCACCCACTTCAGCCGCTGTTTTCCCGGCTGCGTCACCATTGATGTCAGCGACTGCGACGCGCGCGCCTTCGACCAGAAATTTCCTGACGATACCTACACCGAACCCTGAAGCGCCACCGGTCACGATAGCTGTTTTGCCTGCCAGTCTCATGATTTCATCCTCCCAATCAATCTTTGCCGTGCCACACTGCAACCGTTTTCAGCGCGGTAAATCCATAAAGCGCTTCAAACCCTTTTTCGCGGCCGTGTCCTGATTTTCCGTATCCGCCGAACGGCAGCTCAACACCGCCGCCGGCTCCATAATTATTGATGAAAACCTGTCCGCTGCGCACCGCCCGCGCCATGCGCATCTGGCGGCCGCCATCGCGGGTCCAAACACCGGCAACAAGCCCATAGTCCGTACCGTTGGCAATACGGACAGCGTCATCTTCGTCCTTGAAGGGTATAATCACCTGCACAGGACCAAAAATTTCGTCACGAGCAATCGAGGCTGATGGATCAACGCCGGCAAAAAGCGTCGGCTGAACATAATGCCCACCGGGGTCGGCGCTAGCGGTCAACACACCCTGCGCTGACGGCGTGAGCCCATCTTTTGCCGCAGCATCGACAAAACCCGATACAATCTCTTTTTGGCGACCCGAAATCATTGGTCCCACTGAGAGGTCATCAATTGCCCGGCCCACCGTAAGCGCCTGGTAACGTTCACCCATCAGTCGAACGATTTCGTCATGCAGCGATTCATCAACCAGTATGCGTGATGAAGCCGAACAGGTTTGGCCTGCATTCTGGATCCCCGCATTGACCAGAAACGGCAGGGCTCGTTCCAGATCAGCATCGGCAAACACGATCTGGGGAGATTTTCCACCAAGTTCCAGGGTAACCGGCACGATATTTTTTGCTGCCGCTTCCTGCACCATTCGGCCAACGTCCACCGAGCCGGTGAAAGAGAGATGATGAACGCCAGCGTGCGAGGTCAGTGCCGCACCTGCTTCTTCGCCCAACCCCGGAACAACATTGAGGACGCCGGCAGGCAATCCGCAATCGATTGCGATTTTGGCGAAAGCCAAAGCAGTCAATGAAGCTTCTTCCGCGGGCTTGAGTACGGTCGCGTTGCCTGTTGCCAGGGCCGCGCCAACCGAACGGCCGATAATCTGCATGGGGTAATTCCACGGCACGATATGGCCGGTTACACCGTACGGTTCACGCAGCGTGTAGACAGTGTAATCATTGAGATAAGGGATGGTTTCGCCGTGCAGCTTGTCGGCAGCTCCGCCATAAAATTCAAGATAACGGGCCAGCGCTTTTGCGTCGTTACGCGCTTGCGTCAGTGGTTTGCCAACATCATGGGATTCCAACAGCGCGAGCCACTCAACCTGCTCTTCCACGGCGCGGCCAATTTTTGCCATCAAACGCCCACGCTCGGCAGCGGACATGGTGGCCCACTCACCCTGGCGCGCAGCTTCTGCTGCTTCCACCGCCCGGTCGATATCGGTGGCACCACCGCGTGCAATCTGTCCGATCTGCCGACCGGTTGAGGGGTCTTCAATCGGCAGAAATTCACCTGATGCTGCAGGCAGCCATTTGCCGCCAATCAGGCAGAGGCCAGAGTCAAAACCAATATCAAACTTGCTCATGTGGGCGCTCCTGTTGAAATTATTTTTCAGGCCAGAGCTGCTTGCAATGAAGGGGTAGCGGCAATGAGCTGTTTTGTATAGGCGTGCTGAGGATTTTCGAAAACCTCATAGGTTTTGCCTTCTTCTACTATTTTCCCTGCCTGCATGACCAGCACCCGATCGGTGATCGACCGCACAACCGAAAGATCATGCGAAATAAACAGATAAGACAGTTGCAACCGGTCAGAGAGATGACTCAGCAGATCAAGGATTTGAGCCCGGATCGAGACATCAAGGGCTGAGACAGCCTCATCAAGTACAATCAGCGACGGCTCGATGATCAGCGCACGAGCAATGGCAATCCGCTGACGCTGGCCGCCGGAAAATTCATGGATGTATTTGTCTGCGTCTGCAGCCTCAAGTCCCACTTCGTCAAGCGCGCGGGCAACGCGCTTTTCGAGCGCCGCGCCGCGTGGCGCTTGTTTGATGAGATGGAAGGGTTCGCTGACCAACCGCCGCACTTTGTGGCGGGGATTAAACGAGCCATAGGGATCTTGAAACACCACTTGGGCTGCAGCGCGTTGACGAATATCCAACCCATCCCCTGCTACGGAAAACGCTTTTCCGTTGAGCAATATCTCACCACCCTGCAGGAGCTCCAACGCCAAAATAGCGCGGGCCAGTGTGGATTTTCCACAACCCGACTCGCCAACCAGGCCGACATTCTCACCGCGTCGGATTGTCAGATCGACGTGATCAACAGCGCGGAACGGTGGGTTGGCACGAAACAGGCTTTTTCGAGGGCGTGGATAGTCCCGCACCACCTGATTGACCGACAGCACGGGCGTAGCTGTTTCGTCAATTGTGGGCCTCCTGTCAGGCACATGGGCTGAGGCAGAGAACAGCGCTTTTGTGTAGGGGTGGCGCATCTGACGAAAGACATCGCGCGTTTCGCCCTGTTCGACAATGCGGCCATCTTTCATCACTGCAATACGGCTCGCCAGACCAGCAATTACCGCCAGGTCATGGGTGATGAAGACAAGGCCCATATCGTCTTCACGCACGAGCTCTCGCAGCAGATCAAGAATTTGCGCCTGTGTTGTCACATCGAGGGCGGTGGTCGGCTCATCGGCAATAAGCAGCTTCGGCTTCAGCGCAATGGCCATGGCTATGGCAACCCGCTGGCGCTGGCCGCCGGACAGTTCATGAGGATAGCGATCTGGCGATACCCGCGCAGATGGAAGCCCCACCCTTTCGAGCACATCCGCCGCGCGGGTTTGCGCATCTGCCCTCGAGGCGTCCGTGTGAATGCGGATGGTTTCAGCCACCTGATCACCTATGGTATGAACCGGATTGAGCGCGGTCATCGGCTCTTGAAAAATCATCGCCGCGTCGCGCCCGCGCATGTCGCAAAGCTGGCGCTCGCTCATATCGTCAAGCGGGTTGCCCGCTACTTCAATATGGCCTGACCATTGTGCGGCCCGAGGCAGAAGCTGCATGATCGACAGCGCGGTCATGGATTTGCCAGACCCGGACTCACCGACAATGCCGAGAATTTCTCCGTGTTTCAAATCGAGATCAATATCCTCAAGGATCCGCGTATTGCCAATGGCCATGGTCAGCTTTGTGATTTTCAGCACAGTCATGAGCGCGTCTTTCGGAGACGGGGATCAAACAGATCCCGCAGCCCGTCACCCAGAAGATTGAGGCCCAGGACAGTCAGCACAATTGCCAGCCCGGGAAACAGTGCGAGATGCGGCGCGATGGAAAACAGCGTCTGGGAATCGGCCAGCATGCGGCCCCAGGACGGCAAAGGAGGTTGCGCACCCAGCCCGACATAAGCCAGTGCCGCTTCCGCAAGAACCGCGAGGGAGAACTGGATCGTTCCTTGAACAATCAACAGGTTGGTCAGGTTGGGCAGGATGTGCTCGAACGAGATGCGGGCCTTGCCCTTGCCCGCGACACGGGCGGCAAGGACGAACTCGCGCGTCCACAACGCCAAAGCCGATCCACGCGCCAACCGGGCAAAGACCGGAATATTGAAAATACCAATTGCGATGATGGCATTCACCGCGCCGGGTCCAAAAACCGCTGTAATAAGGATTGCCAATAGCAGCGATGGAAAAGCGAAAATGAGGTCGTTGCCGCGCATGACGATTTCATCGGTTACACTACCCCGATTGGCCGCAGCATAGAGCCCGAGCGGCACTCCGACGGCAATGCCGATCCCGACCGCCACAAAGGCAACTGCAATGGAAACGCGGGCGCCAACCATCAACATGGAAAATATATCGCGTCCGAAATGATCCGTGCCAAACCAATTTGTGATTGTCGGTGATTGGAGTTTTGCAGAGATCGTCAGCTTCTCAGGATCAAAAGGTGTCCAGGCAAATGATACCAATGCTGCGGCGATGAATGTCAGGGAGAGAACCAGTCCGATGACAAATGCAGGATGCCGCATGGCTGAGTGCAGCAAGCCAGGTCGGGTGTCAGGGGCGTTCATCGGCGATGCCTCCGTAACCGGGGGTCGGCGATTGCATAAGCGATATCAACCAGAAAGGTCACTGCAACAACAGCAAAAACCAGAAGAATGATCACCGAACGCACGACGATCAGATCACGCTGGGAAATAGCTTGGAACACCAGACGGCCCAATCCGGGGAGATAGAAAACGTTCTCGATGATGATTCCGCCGGCCAGCAAAAAAGAAAATTGCAACCCAACAATTGTCAGCACCGGGATCAACGCGTTCCGCAACGCATGCCGCCATAAGGCCTGACTGCGCGAAAGACCCTTGGCGCGTGCGGTGCGAACGAAGTCTTCATCCAGTGTATCGAGCAATGACGATCGCATGACGCGGGTGAGGATTGACGCTTGCGGCAATGCCAACGCGAAGGCAGGCAAAGTCAACGCCTTCATGGCAGTGAAAAAACCCGCATCCCATCCGGGAAATCCACCTGCAGAAAACCAGTGAAGATTAATTGCGAAAGCCAGCACCAATAACATGGCGAACCAGAAATTGGGGATCGCGACCCCAAGCTGAGTAACACCTATAACAGCAATATCGGCCGGCGAATTGCGCCGGGACGCAGCGATGACGCCAGCCGGAAAAGCAATCGCCGTGGACAAAACCAGCGCATAAATTGTCAGCGGCAGAGACACCATGACTCTGGCGGAAACCAATTCGGCGACAGGAACCTTGTAGGTATAGGAACGCCCGAAATCTCCTTGGAGCAAACCCCAGACCCAGTCGAAATAACGCCAGAAGAAAGGCTGATCCAACCCCATCTCATTGCGCAATGCCGCTACTGCAGACGGGTCAGCGTTCATTCCCATCATGAAAGATGCAGGGTCGCCGGGAATGATTTCTGTAACCAGAAACACAACCAGGCTGGCCGCAACAAGCGTCAACGAGAGCGAGAGCAACCGGCGAAGGAGATACAAGGTCATGGGAACAGGCGCCGCGGGCGAAATTGCCGAGAAAAAACGGTCCGGTCGAACACTGTCCGTCCGGACCGCATTATAACGACTTTAGTCGTCCCAATGAACCTTCGTCATGTCATTGGCCTGGGTTGGTGAATTGGCCCAGAGACCTTTGACCTTGGCATCCGCTACGCCGGTCTTGGCGAGCTGGAAGAGATAAGCGTTGACAGCGTCATCGGCGATCTTGTTTTGGGCTGCATGGAGCAACTCTGTCCGCTTGGCCGGATCTGTCGTGTCGTTGAGTTCCACCATGATTTTTTTAAAATCCGCGTCGCCATACTGGAAATAGTAGTCATCGCGGGCATAAATTCCGATATCCATTGGCTCTGTATGGGAGACGATGGTCAGATCAAAATCCTTGTTCTTGAAGACTTCTTCAAGCCACTGCGGCCATTCCAGATTGGTGATTTCAGTTCCAATGCCGACTTCCTTGAGTTGGGAAGCAATGATTTCGCCACCGCGACGGGCATAGGATGGTGGCGGCAACTTCAAAGTCAGCGTCAGGTCTGTAGCGCCAGCTTCCTCCAGAAGCTTCTTGGATTTTTCCGGATCATAGGCTGAACCAGCTGTCAGATCGACATAATCCGGATGGTGTGGCGCAAAATGAGTGCCAATCGGCGTGCCGTTGCCAAACAACGCGCCATCGATAATCGCCTGACGGTCAATGGCATGGGTAATGGCTTGACGAACCGTGAGATTGTCGAGCGGAGCCTTCTTGTTGTTCATGCCAAGAATGGTTTCGCCTTCGGTCGAACCGACAATCACGGTGAAGCGCGGATCAGCTTTGAACTGATCGAGGTTTTCCGGAGCCGGAAAATTCGGGAAGGCATCGACATCACCAGCCATCATAGCTGCGAAAGCAGCTGTCGGGTCAGCAATAAATTTGAAAGTTACCTTATCGAGCGAAACTGCGTCGCCCCAATAACTGGCGTTCTTGCCCAGTTCGACATGATCACCCTTGACCCATTCGCCGAAGGTGAACGGACCGGTACCCACAGGCTTGGTCGCATTGTCGGCTGCGGTTTCGGGAGCAACGATGACCGCATCACCCCAAGCCATGTTGAAAAGGAAAAGGCCGTTTGGTTTGGACAATGTCACCGTGACGGTTTTCGGATCAACCACATCGATACTGGCGATATCAGCAAAGAGCGCCTTTTGGGCATTGGTGGAGTCGTCGCCACGGGCGCGGTCGAGCGAGAATTTCACATCCTCGGCATCAAACGTACTGCCGTCATGGAATGTAACGCCTTCGCGCAAATGGAACGTGTAACTCAAACCGTCATCGCTGATGTCCCAGGAATGGGCCAAGGCCGGCACCACAGCGCCATCCGCTGTGAAGCGGGTCAAACCTTCGAAAATGTTGGCGTAAACAACTTCGTCAATCGCGGCTGCGGCGCCACCAGTCGGGTCAAGATTCGGCGGTTCCAGCACCATTCCTACATTGATATCGGTTCGCGCAGCCATCGCAGGCGCTACAGACAGGCCAATAGCAAGTGCTATGAGTGAAGCTGCTCCGGTGAGTTTTTTCAATGATGTCATTACTTCTTCTCCCTGTTGTCGGGTGCCGCGACTGCGGATTTTCCGTTTAGCAAGTCATCTATCGCCAATGCCATAACGAGAGCAGATTCCACCATGTCGTCAATTCCCACATATTCATCCGGCTGGTGCGCAAGATCGAGAATGCCGGGTCCATAGGCTATACAGTCTTTCAACCGACCGATGCGGTCAATATGTTTCTGGTCGTAGGTTCCAGGCGACAGCACATGCACCGGCTCACATTTCAGCACCTTGCGAATGCCACGCTCGACAGCCCCAACCACCGGCGCATCTTTGCTGGTCAACGACGGATTGACGTGCCACAACTCACGCAGATCATAGCTGAAATCAGCCCGTTCCGACTTGACGCGCTCCAGCAACGAGACAATCTCGGTACGTACTTCATCGGGGTCTTCTTCGACGAGGTAGCGCCGATCGATAATCATACGCGCGGAATCAGGAACGCAGGCTGAAGGGAATCCGGTAAAATCCGGTTCCGGCTCAGACTGTCCGCCATGCATGGAATTAATGTTCATGGTCGAAACGCGGGCCCCGTCAGGCACTACCGGCATGGTGGTTTTGCGTGTGTTCAGCACCGGGAACAGGTTGGACTCCATCTCGGTGAGAACGGCTCCCATGTGACGGACTGCGCAATCGCCCAAAAATGGCATCGAACCGTGGGCGATCCGTCCGTGGGTGGTGATTTCGGCCCACCAGACCCCGCGATGACCAAGGCAAATCCGGTCCTTGTTCAACGGTTCCGGTATAATGACGTGTTGAACGCGATCGGGTGAAAAATACCCCTGCTCCGCAAGCCAGGCGACACCGCCATAACCTCCGGTTTCCTCATCGGCAGTGCCCGAAATCTCGATGGCGCCGGGAAAATCGGGGAATGCCGCAACATAGGCCTCGGCGGCAATGATCGAGGCTGCCAATCCGCCCTTCATGTCGCAGGCACCGCGGCCATAAACCTTGCCATCCCGCACTTCGCCGCCAAAAGGATCGACGGTCCATCCGCGACCGGTCTCCACCACATCGGTGTGTGAATTGAAATGAATGCAGTTGCCCGGTCTTTTGCCTTCACGTCGCGCGATAACATTCCAACGGGGATATTTATCCGAATCACCCGGTGTGCCGTGCGCCCGCAGGAGCTTTATTTCAAAGCCGTGCCTTGCAAGCCGGTTGCCGAGAAACTCGCAAATATCGCGATAGTTATCACCGGGAGGATTTAGCGTCGGGATACGGATCAACGATCTGGTCAGATCGATCAGATCTTCACGGCGTTTTTCGATTTCCGCTTCAAGAATGGCCATGCGGTCGTCGACCAGCGATTGGCTATCCATTACAAACTTCCTGCTTCATGCCGCTAACATACAAACGTAGCGGCATCCGGCAAGCAGGAAAAACCGGTCTTTGTTAATACCGGGAAGCTGGCTTAGGAAACAACCGCGTAACAGACCTTGGCAACGCCCGACCCGACCATGCCGATCTGACGCGCCGCTGCCTTTGACACATCAATTATCCGTCCCCGGATAAACGGGCCGCGATCATTGATCCGGACAATGACCGTTTTGCCATTGCGCGCATTGGTAACCCGTACTTTGGTGCCAAAGCGCAGGGTGCGATGGGCGGCGGTGAGTTTCGCCGGATTCATCATCTCACCAGAAGCTGTTCGCGAATGCAGTGCATACCAGGAAGCTTTGCCGCAGTCGTGTGATTTGGCAAACAAGGGTGTTGCAGACGTCGAGACGAGTGTCATCGACAAAGCCAGCATCGCTGCCGACGAAGCGCGGTATTTGGTCATAGATAGCATTTTCCAGTTGATTTCGCCTGTTGGTCGCATCCATCCAAATGCGAATAACCTGGGATTTCACTGCAAAAGGCGGCAAAAACGTGGCTGAACCAATCACAAGGTATTTCGGTTTGTTACGGCAGCTTAGCTTCAGCCGCGCCACTGCTCCCCGCGCCAAAGGCCATCAAGGCCAGCATGGTAATCGGGAAATCGAAAGCGATAGCCCGCTTTGGTGATACGGGCATTGGCCACACGCTTGTTCTCACCATAAAAGGAACGCGCCATTGGAGAAAGTTCAGCGGTTTCAAAATCAATCTCAGGCGGCACCTCAACACCCATGATCCGGGCGGCTTCTGCGACGACATCCTGCGGGGGAGAGGGCAGATTGTCTGTTACATTGAATACGCCGGTGGTCGCCGTGTTTGCCAGAAGTGCGGCGGCACCGCCAATATCGGCAACATGGATGCGATTAAAAACCTGACCAAGTTTGACAAGCCGTCTTGCCTTACCTGCTGCCAAGTTGCAAAACGCATTGCGACCGGGCCCATAGATGCCCGATAGCCGAAGGATAGACAGTGGAATATCAGCATTTCCACAAGCTTCGGCCCAAGCTTCTTCGGCTTTCACGCGTGTCACTGATCGTTTGGAGACAGGCTTGCAAGGTGTCGCCTCATCCACCCAATCGCCGTCGTGGTTTCCATAAACACCGACTGTGGAGAGATACGCCGCCCACTTCAGCAACGGAAAATTGTGGCGGATGTCACTGTTGATCGCTTTGAGCAACGGGTCTCCGGAACCGGCTGTTGCATTTGGATCCGGCGCTATCGACATAACCAAATGGGAAGCCTCGGCCATCGCCGCGCGCAATTCTTCAGATACAGATTCACCGGAAAAGATCAACGGCTGGGCGCCGGTGGCTTCGATCGCGGCAAATTGATCACTTGACCGGGTGGTCCCAACCATAGTCCGGCAGGAAGGCGCCATCTCCTTCAAAATCGCACGACCGGAGAACCCGGCTCCCAATACAACGAGTTTCATCCGTATCTCTCCAATTCAGCCCACACTCCAGCCCATTCTGCCTGAACATCGGGATCGCTGTCTTTCTGCCCTGTTGAGATCAGCACCCGCAATTGCTCGATGTCGAGCAGGCGCGATAATGCCCAGATCGCCGCACCGCGTACCAAAGGAGAGGCATCCACGAGCAGCCTTTCACAGTGCGGTACCAGTGAGCGGTCATTGCTGTTTCCGGCGGCGATCAGAACGTTGCGAACGAAGCGGTCGCGCCCGATGCGCTTGACCGGTGATCCAGTGAAAAACGACCGAAACCCGGCATCATCGAAAGCCAGGAATTCAATAATTGGCGGGGCAACCAAATCATGGCGTGCCTGCAATTTTGCTTCGCTGGTTTGAACAGCAAACTTGTTCCAGGGACAAACAGCAAGGCAATCGTCGCAGCCGTAAATCCGGTTGCCCATCAAGGCTCTGAATTCGTGTGGTATCGGGCCTTTATGTTCGATGGTCAGATAGGAAATACAGCGCCGCGCATCGAGTTGATAGGGTGCGGGGAATGCATTGGTCGGACAGATATCCAGACAGGCCCGGCAAGAACCGCAGTTATCTGCTTCAGCTTGGTGGACGGGCAAATAAAGCGTCGTGAAAATCGCACCGAGGAATAACCATGAGCCATGCTTGCGACTGACCAGGTTGGTATGTTTTCCTTGCCAGCCGATGCCAGAAAGGGCGGCCAGTGGTTTTTCCATCACCGGCGCTGTATCGACAAAAACTTTGACGTCACCACCAAACCTCGCCACCAATCGACCGGCAAACTCCTTTAATCGTCCTTTGATGATATCATGATAGTCACGGTTTCGCGCGTAGACGGAAATAATCGCCTTGTCCGGATGTTGCAAAAGTTCCATGGGATCGGAGTCTGGCCCGTAATTCAATGCCAGCATAATGATGGAGCCGGTATCTTGCCATAAACGGATGGGATCAGCGCGTTCATCGATTCGTCCGGCCAGCCAGTCCATGGTGCCGTGACGCCCCATTTCGACAAATTGGTTTAACCGCAAAGCGGTGCCATCGAGTTCATCAGGCCGTGCCGCACCCCAAGCTGAAAATCCAAGCCGCTTTGCTTCACCATCAATAAATGCAGTCAGGCGTGCAGGATCGGGGATACGTTCCACGTTGGTGGTTTTTTGATCACCAGTCACGGATTAGAAATCAAGATCAGCGTAGTGGGCAACGGGTGCCAGTGTGCGCAATCGATCGGAAAGCAGCGGCCGGAATGCAGGTCGCGACTTGAACCGTTGGTACCAGGATTTGACATAAGCATATTCGCTCCACTCGATCTCACCGAGATAATCCAGGACCGAAATAGCCGCAGCGGCGGCCAGGTCTGCATAGGTCAGTTTGTCACCAGCAAGCCAGGGCCGGGTTGCCGCCAGCCAGGATAGATATTTCATGTGCTGGCGTATATTTGCACGCGCGGCACGCAAGATTTTCGAATCAGGAGACCCACCTCCCTGATCGGCAGGCATCTGCAACTTAAGCACCCGTTCGCGCACCAACGGTACAGTAACGTCATGATCAAATTTATCCAAAAACCACTCAGTCAATCGCCGTGTTTCTGCGCGTGAATAAGGATCTTCGGGCATGAGTCGTTTGTCACGCTTGAGCACACCATGCACTTCGTCGAGGTATTCACCAATGACATGCGCTCCGGCAAGTGCGTAGCCATTGTTCGCAACCAACACAGGCAAGCTGCCAGCGGGATTGAGTTTGAGAAACTCTGCCCGCCGCTGCCAAAAGGGTTCCTCCACACAGTCACATTCAAAGCTGATTTCGCCAATGGCGAGACGAACAAACCGGGAGCTGGCGGAAACTGGGTGGTGATAAAGAAGTGGCATGAACTCTACGCGTTTTTTTGTTTGACCAGAATATACAACCGGGCTGGCCAAATTTCTGTAAATAAAGCTATAGGGATCGCTCAAAGAAAAACAAGCGATTCACCTTTTCCAATCAGCTTGTCACCCATACAGGGCGAAAATACGTCAATCGGAGTTCCAATAATGAGCGTCACCAGCTTTATCGAACCCGCATTCCTCGGCCTGATCGAAGGGTTGACTGAATTTATCCCCGTATCCTCGACCGCACACCTCATTCTCACCGGTCATTTTCTTGGTTTCACTTCGCCGGGCAATACATTTGAGGTGCTCATTCAACTTGGTGCCATTCTGGCGATTCTCTCGGTTTATGCGGCTCGGCTTTACAATTTGATATTGGCGTTACCATCAAGTGCCAAAGCGCGGCGATTTGTTGCGGGAATTTTGCTGGCCTTTCTGCCTGCGGCAATTGTCGGCGCGCTGGCGCATGATTTTATCAAAACAGTATTGTTTGAATCCCCTACACTCATAAGCGTCGTGCTGATCGTTGGTGGCGTCATTCTCATGATCTTGGACCGGATGAAGCTGGAGCCAAAATACACAGATGTCATGGATTATCCCTTGTCTTTGGCCTTTATAATCGGGCTGGTCCAGTGTCTGGCGATGGTTCCGGGAACTTCACGCAGTGGCGCCACTGTCGCAGGTGCCATGTTGATGGGAGCTGACAAGCGATCTGCTGCTGAATTTTCTTTCTTTCTGGCGATGCCGACAATGACTGGTGCTTTTGCCTACGACCTTCTGAAGAATTACGACAAGTTGGCCATTGATGATGTCGTTTCCATCGCGATCGGATTCACCGTCGCATTTATTGCTGGTGTTTTCGTGGTCCGTGGATTGCTGGATTTCGTGTCCCGCCACGGCTTCACACCCTTTGCCTGGTGGCGCATCGTCGTCGGTTCTGCTGGCTTGATCGGGCTTTGGCTGTTTGGGTAGTCGACGCCGGCCAGACATGGGTGGCTAAAAAAGTTCTTCCAAACCGCGGCGTATGAGATCGACTGCCAGCAATGACAAACCAATATTGAAAACCAGCCGGAAACGCGATTCGGGCAGTTTCAACAAAACATGTTTGCCACTCCATGTGCCGGCAAATCCGGTGATAATCATTGCTGCCATTAGCGGTAACCAAGAGCCGAAAGCAAACCCCGCCAGTGCGAAAACGACAATCTTGACCAAATGTTGTGCTGTCATGAACGCGGCCATGGTTCCGACCAACCGCAACCGATCCGGAAAAGTTTTTGACAACACCACCGCGATAAAGGGCCCGGTGGCGCCAAGGATCATTGTCATGAAAGTGGTGACAAAGCTGGTGGCGACAAAACCGCGGCGGCCGACACCCGCGAGCTTCGGCATGCGTATCCAGGCCAGCACCAATACAAAAAGCCCGAGAAGAATTTTCATGCCGGAATCAGGAAGCAAACCGATGGCTACGCGACCGAAGAGTGCGCCAGGTATTGCGCCAACAACAAAAGCGGAAAGAAAAACCCATGCCACGTGGCTGCGCATCAGAAAGGCGCGACCGGCATTCGACCCCAGCTGGACCGTCCCATGCACCGGGATCAAAGCGGAGATCGGCACGATATAGGTCATCAATGCCAGAAGTGCGAGGCCACCCCCTACGCCTGCGGCAGCGGTCAGAGCGGAAGTGAAGAAGCTGGCAGCGACGAGAAGTATCGCGCTGCCCGGACCCACACCATCAGGCAGGAATTGCACCGCCATTTCCAACAGACTCAAGCCCTCCGCTGACCGCGGCTCAGCGTCGTATCGGGTAGCTTACACCGAACTGCCAACACCAGCATATTGGCCATGGGGACGGAAATGAACCAAATAGGATGGGAGGATAGTCTCCATCGTCGTTGGCTTGATGCCCTCTCCTTCCAATGTCAGCCCTTCGGAAATGGCTGCATCCGAGACAATATTATCTGTTTTCAAGCTTTCCACCTGATCAGCGGTGATCGGCGGCTCAATGAACGGGACCAGACTGAAGATTGAGCCAAGAAATGACGCCATACCGAACGGCAGGGAAACCAGTGCCCGCTTGCGCTGGATAACCTTGAGCATTTCTTCCATGCATTGGCGAAATGTCAGCACTTGCGCGCCGCCAAGTTCATAGGTCTTGCCGTTCTTCAGCGCGCCATCAACGCTGCGGGCAACCATCTCGGCAACATCGCCCACATACACCGGCTGGAGTTTGGTCTGACCGCCGCCAATCAATGGCAAAGCCGGCACAAACCGCGACATCTGGGCAAAGCGGTTGAAGAAACTATCTTCAGGGCCGAAAATGATCGAAGGTCGCAAGATTACAGAATCAGGAAGAATTGCTAAAATTGCCTGTTCAGCCCGGCCTTTGCTGGACGCATATTGAGAGTCGGATTGTACATCGGCACCGATCGCAGAAATATGGGTCAAACCGGCACCGGCAGCACGCGCGGCTTCAGCAATCGCACGGGCGCCGAAATCCTGAACTGAATCGAACGTGTTGCGGCCATTCTCAAACAGGATGCCCACACAATTGACCACATGGTCTGAACCGGCAATCGCAGCATCAACCGAATCACGATAGCGCAAATTGGCTTGTACAGCAGCGATTTGGCCGACATTTCCAAGCGGCTGGAGATGGAAGGCGAGATCTGGCCGTCGGGTTGCGACGCGGATGCGATAGCCACGACGCGCAAGTGCACGCACCACATGGCGACCAACAAAGCCGGAGCCGCCGAATACCGTGACCAATTTGGGCTGGTATCTGTCTTCCATCTCATCACTTCCTTCTCAAGCACATTTCTTCGCTGTCTGTGTCAGCTTACTCGGCACCTTTGACGATGACGATTTCACCAGTGGAATAGCGCTGTCGGATTGCAGCGGCCTTCTGATAAGTTTCCGAGTTGTAGCATGCAAGTGCTGCTTCATAGCTGGGAAATTCGATGACGACATTGCGACCGCGCGATTGGCCTTCCAAACCCTGGCATTCGCCACCGCGCGCGAGGAACTTTGCCTCAAATTCCACATACGCCGGTGATGCCGTGGTCACATACTCCTTGTACGCTTCAGGGTCATCAACATCGACGCGTGCAATCCAGTAGCCTTTTGCCATTGGTAACTCCTCTTTCAGATTTGTTGCATTTCCAGAACGATTTCACTGGCAGCTATTGCCGGATCAGGTGCTGCGGTAACAGGCCTTCCGACAACGAGATGGCTCGCCCCAGCGCTTAGTGCATCTGCGGGGGTCATTACCCGTTTTTGATCACCCAATACAGCGCCTGCCGGTCTTATCCCCGGCGTGACGACCGCCATGTCCGGCCCCACAATTTTGCGCACGGCGGCGGCTTCATTGGCAGAACAGACAATACCCCCCATCCCCGCACGATGCGCCTGCTCGGCCCGTTTGAGCACCAGCGTGTAGGGATCATATTCATAGCCTGCCTCGACCAGATCGCTCTCATCCATTGATGTGAGTACCGTCACCCCGAGCAGACAAAGGTCTGACCCTTGCGCCGCCTGAACTGCTGCGCGCATGGCCTTCGGGTATGCATGCAGTGTCAACATATCGACGCCCATGGCGACAACACTCTCGACGCCTTTGGCTACAGTGTTGTCGATATCCAAAAGCTTCATGTCGAGAAAAACCTGCTTGCCTTCAGCTTTCAAAGCACGGGCAAACTCAAGCCCTCCGGCAAAGGCCAATTGGTAACCGATTTTATAGAATGAAACGGTGGGTCCCAGCCGCGCGACCAGTTTTTCAGCGTCGCTGATACAGGGAAGATCAAGCGCCACGATTAGCCGATCATCTGCCATTTCGGTTCCCTGGCTTATTGGCAAGTTGGCTGGAGGTACAAGAACTCGACTTGTCATCCTTTGGACCGCTCCTTGCAGTTTCCTGAAATCGGACTACCCGCTTTGAAACAACAAGTCGAGATCATGAACCGCAAAAGGTTCACTGACAAACGGTTTTCAACCAGACTGAACAGTCAGTGTATCACGCAATAATGCGTCATACAGGGTTCGCAATCGAACAGACACTGTACGGTCGGCAAGGCGACCCTCTAGGTCTGTGGCAATTTCAGAAACACGGAAAACGAAGGTCCCGGCAACATGATTTGCGCCAGCGGCCTCGAGCACCGTGCGCAGATGGTCCCCGATTGCCGATTGACCGGTCTTGTCGCCGATCAAATTAGCCAGCACAATTTTCCGCTGGCCGAAAATCGATTGGCTGTTTTTGCTGTTCTGACGGACCATCGCGACCCAGTCGATCATATTTTTGGCAATGACGGGAACCGAGGCGTTGAATTCGCCACACACTAGCAACAAACACTGGTGCCGCCCAATCTGGCTGGCAAGTGCACGCGCAACTGGTGGAATATGCGCCGCGTCGGGGTCACTACCAATCATCGGGAGCGGATAATCATAAAGCGACAGTTGGGTAACATCTGAGCCCGCAGTTGCAAGTTCACGCGCCGCAGCACCGGCCAACACGCTTTCCGGTCCGCCGGGATTGTCACTGGCAGTCAGAATCAGGATTTGCGGGCCAAAATCACCGGGTCTGTTGTGAACCATCGCAGTTTGTTTCCATCTGCTGTAACTGCCGGCGCACAATATCCCCTCGGTTGGCTTGACCGTGGTTCAACTGCGCGCCCTTGGCAGATGATAAGACCAAATATGGGCTGGCGGAACATTTCGCAAAACAAAATCGCGGCGACAGGCGACAATTGACGTGCCGGTAACATCTATGGGTGATGAAAAACCGTAACACAGTTGGATAACCGGACGCCCCGCAGGAAGCCGCTTCAACAAACCGTTGAGAAAATCAATCCGCTGGTGCATCGGGAAATTCAGCAACGGCAAACCGGAGATGGCGCAATCAAAGCGCATGGCGCCACCATCCCCAAGTGTCGCATCAAGATTGAACGCATCCCCAAGTACTAGTTTGATGTCTGGCCACTTGTTTTTCAGATGATTGAAGAATTCAGGAGCGTATTCAATCGACCAAAGCTGATTGGGTGCAATACCGCGCTCAAGAATGGCGCTGGTGACAACACCGGTTCCGGGACCAAGCTCAAGAACAGGGAGTTGCGAATCCGGGTTGGCGACACTGGCCATGGATCGCGCGGTGAAAGGAGAGCTTGGCATCACCGCACCAATTGAACGCGGACGGCCAAGCCAATTTTTGAAGAATCGCATTTCATCGCCGAGAAGGCGACCCACACGTGATGAAATAGCTGTCTTCACAAATTTCTTCCCAATCCAATTCAGTATCTATTTGAAATAAACAGAAATCACAGCAACAACAAGTCTGGCATCAGCCATGAAAAACTATATCTACTCTGTCAAAGTATCAAAAAAATTCTTCATCCGGGAGAAAAAACCTGAACTTTCGGGACTGTTTTCATTTGATGACAAAGATTGAAATTCGGTGAGCAATTCGCGCTGTCGCTTGGAAAGATTTTGCGGAGTCTCAATTGCAATACGTATATAAAGATCTCCGAATTGGGAGGATCGCAACACGGGCATGCCTTTGCCGCGGAGACGCATTTCGCGTCCTTGTTGGGTGCCTTCCGCTACACTGACGCGAGACTTTGTTCCGTCCATGGTCGATATTTCGAATTTACCACCAAGTGCGGCAGTCGTCATGGATATCGGAACAGTACAATAGAGATCGGCACCTTCGCGCTGGAAAAACTGATGCGGTTTAACAGAAAGGAAGATGTAGAGGTCACCCGAAGGCCCGCCCCGTAGGCCAGCCTCACCCTCACCCGAAAGCCTGATGCGCGTTCCGTCCTCAATTCCGGCCGGAATATTGACCGAAAGTGATCGTTCTTCGGTGACCCGGCCCTGACCACTGCATTTGCCGCAAGGATCGGAAATGGTTTGCCCACGACCATGACAGGACGGACAAGTGCGTTCGATTGAAAAGAACCCTTGTGCTGCACGCACTCGACCATTGCCGCCGCACATGGCACAAGTGGTCGGCTTGCTTCCGGGTTTGGCGCCGGATCCTGAGCAATTGTCACACGTAATCGAGGTCGGCACCCGGATTTGTGCTGTCTTGCCCGAATAAGCTTCCTCGAGCGTGACCTCCATGTTGTAGCGCAGATCAGTGCCACGTTCGCGACCGCCAGACCGGCTACGCCCGCGTCCACCGCCCATCATATCTCCAAAAATATCCTCGAAGATATCCGAGAAACCGCCCATGCCACCAGGACCGGCCTGACCACCGCCGCCATTCTCAAAGGCTGCATGGCCGAAACGGTCATAGGCCGCACGTTTCTGCGGATCTTTGAGTGTTTCGTAGGCCTCGCTGACGACCTTGAATTTTTGCTCAGCTTCCGGATTGTCGGGGTTCCGGTCAGGATGGTACTTCATTGCCAGCTTGCGATAAGCGGACTTGAGTTCCTTTTCATCAGCACCCCGTGCAACCCCGAGCGTTTCGTAAAAGTCAGGCTTGGACATATGTTCTCGTCGTTCTCTTTTTTTCAGCGCGCCAGCCGGTTCATCTGAACTGAAACCCCAGCCTGACAAGCGCATAGAATTCACATCTGTTTCTATCCCGCACGGCAAGCCTCGTGAAGCCTACATGCTGCGACACATCCATTTAGTCATTCCCGCGCAGCAATTCCAGAGCCAAGCGACACGCAATCGGGTTATGAACCTTTGTTTGGGCCTGCTGGACGCCGACAAGCCTGTATTCAACATGCCCTTCCAGGTTTGTTTCGACCTATTTTCCCACCGGTCGTGCGAGAGAACTGGCCGAAAGCAGAGGATCGTCGATGTCCAGAATGAGGTTCCAGAATAAGGAGCAAGCAAACAACTCTAAAATGGGACGCCAGAAATATACTCCGAAAGAGACCCTGGCTATTGGCATGATTGGATCAAGCCATGCAGGCGCAGCACCACCGTCACGATCTGCCAGCGCTGCAAGGACAATCGAAACGCCGAGCATGCAAGCCGTTGGCTGACTGGCGGAAACCTCAATTTCCGCGTCAGATTGCACAGTTCCGCTCCCGACTTTTCGGCTGCATCACAACAAAAATAATCGCAAATGGAGAAAACTCAAACAGAACGAATTACGGCAAGGTTAATTGAAAAAGGGCGCCGCAAGCGGCGCCCTTTCCAGATTGTTCAAGAAATCAGGCCTGGCTATCAGGCTGACTTCTTTTCGTCGTCATCTTCGTCTTTGACTTCTTCGAAATCAGCGTCGACAACATCATCCTCGGAAGCGGACGGACCATTCTCGCCGGACTCGCCATCTTCGCCTTCTGCCTGGCTGGCTTCATAGACGGCCTGACCGAGTTTCATGGAAACTTCCATCAGTGTCTGGGTCTTGGCCTGAAGATCTTCAGCATTCGGCTCTTCTGCCTCGGCAGCCGCCTTCAACTCCGCGATGGCATCGCTGATGGCAGTGCGGTCTTCTTCGGAGACCTTGTCGCCATGTTCAGAAAGCGATTTCTCTGACGAATGAATCAGGCTTTCAGCCTGGTTCTTGGCCTCAACTGCAGCACGACGCTGCTTGTCAGAGTCCGCATTGGCTTCAGCATCCTTGACCATCTGTTCGATATCAGCATCAGACAGACCACCAGATGCTTGAATGCGGATCTGCTGCTCCTTGCCGGTGCCCTTGTCCTTCGCCGAAACATTGACAATGCCGTTGGCGTCAATGTCGAAGGTCACTTCGATCTGCGGTACTCCACGCGGTGCCGGTGGAATGCCCAAAAGATCAAACTGGCCGAGAACCTTGTTGTCGGCAGCCATTTCCCGTTCACCCTGGAAAACCCGGATGGTAACCGCATTCTGATTATCGTCAGCGGTCGAGAATGTCTGGCTCTTCTTAGTCGGGATCGTTGTGTTGCGATCTATCAAGCGGGTAAAGACACCGCCCAAGGTTTCAATGCCAAGCGACAAGGGAGTTACATCAAGCAACAACACGTCCTTGACGTCGCCCTGCAAAACGCCAGCCTGAATGGCGGCACCAAGCGCGACAACTTCATCGGGATTCACGCCTTTGTGTGGATCCTTGCCGAAGAATTCCTTAACGACCTGCTGAACCCTTGGCATGCGTGTCATGCCGCCAACGAGAACGACTTCGTCGATTTCGCCAGGTTGCAAGCCTGCATCCTTCAGTGCTGCTTTCATCGGATCGATAGTGCGATTGACGAGATCATCAACCAGACTTTCGAACTTCGAACGCGACAGCTTCAAGGTCAAATGCTTTGGACCAGACTTATCAGCCGTGATGTAAGGCAGGTTGATTTCGGTCTGGGCTGAAGACGACAATTCGATCTTGGCCTTTTCGGCAGCTTCCTTCAGCCGCTGAAGTGCCAGCTTGTCGTTTTTCAGGTCTATGCCCTGATCCTTCTTGAATTCGCTGGCAAGGTACTGAACCAAGCGCATGTCAAAGTCTTCACCACCAAGGAAAGTGTCGCCATTGGTGGATTTCACTTCGAAAACGCCGTCGCCGATTTCAAGAACCGAAACGTCGAAAGTACCACCGCCAAGGTCATAGACAGCAATTGTCTTGCCTTCGGATTTGTCGAGACCGTAGGCCAAAGCAGCAGCAGTTGGCTCATTGATGATACGAAGCACTTCCAGACCGGCGATTTTACCTGCGTCCTTGGTGGCCTGGCGCTGGGCGTCGTTAAAGTACGCCGGAACAGTGATAACGGCCTTCTCAACTGTTTCACCCAGATAGGCTTCCGCAGTTTCCTTCATTTTCTGAAGAACCATGGCCGCGATCTGCGATGGCGAGTATTTTTCGCCGTTGGCTTCGACCCAAGCGTCGCCATTGTCAGCGCGAACGATCTTGTAGGGTACAAGTTCCTTGTCCTTGGTGACTGCCTTGTCTTCATAGCGGCGGCCAATCAGGCGCTTGACAGCAAAGAGCGTGTCTTCCGGATTGGTGACCGCCTGGCGTTTGGCTGGCTGCCCGGTGAGGCGCTCGCCATCATCCGAGAAAGCTACCATCGAAGGTGTGGTACGTGCACCTTCCGAGTTTTCAATGACCCGTGCTTCTTTGCCATCCATGACGGCAACGCAAGAGTTGGTGGTTCCGAGGTCAATACCGATTACTTTAGCCATTTATTTCTCCTTCAAGCGAACTGCCAGGACCCGTTAAAGGCATTCCCGCAAGCAGCCCCTATTGAGACTTCAATTCCGGACCGGTTTGATTTGAGATTCCGGCACCAGTGTGCACGATGACGTCGTTCTATCGGAACGATGCACCGCAGCGCTGGGGCGTATATAAGAACCGCTTTGACGCACTGCAAGCGAATACCGTTCTGTTTTTTCGCGAGAAACGTGGTGATTGACGGAATTATTTGTTTGTGACGAGGACAGGCGGGATAAATTTATCCTCACGGAGACGGCCTGGTCGGGTAATCCCCACATCAGAAGGGGTGATCTCCACAGATGCGATGGTGCACCCAACCCACATCTAATTACCCAAAATAATATCAAGCAGCGTTGTCCGCTTCCCAACATCATTCGGTCCGACATCGGCGGGCGGAGCAAAGCCATCTGCTGATGGTTGGCCGTCGTTTTGATCTTGCGTCACGGGAGGTGACGGAAAGCCACTTTCCAACAAGCGATCATTCTCACCCTCAAATGGCTCGGGAGGATAGTAAGGCAGAACTGCAGCTGGCAGACCTTTATGAGCGGCGGTCATGAAAGTATTCCAGGTTTCTGCAGGCAGGTTGCCTCCAGTAACTTTCTTGGTTGCCGAACCATCATCATTGCCAAACCAGACGCCAACCGCAAGATTCGCGGTATAGCCGACAAACAGGGCGTCGCGGTAAGACTGGGTAGTTCCGGTCTTGCCCGCCACTTGCCAATTGCCAAGCTTGGCTTTTTTGCCGGTTCCGTTTTCCACGACTCCGACAAGCATGTGGTTCATCATGGCCACAACATCGGGCCTGAGCACTCGCGGGGGGTTGTCATAGGTATTCTCGAAAAGGACCTTGCCCTCAAGAGAGGTGATGCGGCGAATGATGTGAGGCGTGGCTTTGTATCCACCATTCATGAAAGGTGCGTAAGCAGATGTCAGTTCGGTCAGCGAAACCTCAGAGGTGCCCAACGAAATCGAAGCATTCGCTTGCAACGCGGATTCAATGCCCAGCCGATGTGCCATCTTGATCACATTGCCAGGTCCGACCTCCATAACCAGTTGAGCAGCAATAGTGTTGAGTGATTTTTCCAACGCAGTCTGGAGTGTGACCTCGCCGCGATATTTGTTGTCATAGTTTTCCGGCGTCCATTTGCCGATCCTAACCGGCGCATCGTTGCGTACAGAGGCTGGTGTGCGTCCCTGTTCGAGAGCTGCCGCATAGACAAACGGTTTAAACGCGGAGCCCGGTTGGCGCTTGGCCAATGCAGCCCGGTTGAACTGGCTTCCGGCATAGTTGCGGCCACCAATCATGGCGCGCACGGCGCCGGTGCCATCGATTGCCACAAGAGCGCCTTCGCTGACTCCATATTTGTCACCCTTCTCATCGAGCTCGCCGCGCACTGCTTTTTCAGCCGCGCGCTGAAGACCAAAATCGATGGTGGTGTCTACGATGACGTCTTCTGTGATGTCCCCTATCAGGCCAGGAACCTGCTTCATCACCAGATCGGCAACGTAATTTTCCGAGCCCGTCCAATAGCTCTTTGCCCTTATTTGTGGAGATGAAATGGCTGTTGCCTGTTCGCTGTCCGTTATAAAGCCGCTTCGCTGCATTGCATCCAGAACGACCTGTGCGCGTTCTTCCGCCAAATCGGGATTGCGCGCTGGTGACAACCGCGAGGGCGCTTTGAGCAGGCCGGCCAGAAGGGCTGCTTCATGCAATGAAACATCGCGCGCAGATTTGGTGAAATAGCGCCGCGAAGCAGCTTCAACCCCATAGGCTCCTGATCCGAAATAAACACGATTGAGATACATTTCGAGAATCTGGTCTTTGGAGAATTTGTGTTCAAGCCAGAATGACAGCAGGACTTCCTGCACTTTTCTTTCGATCGTACGCTCTGGCGACAGGAACAGGTTCTTTGCCAATTGTTGGGTAATTGTCGATCCACCCTGCACCGTATGGCCGGTCATCAGGTTGGTGATCACTGCGCGGGCCAACCCAATCGGATCAATACCAAAATGGTAGAAGTACCGACGGTCCTCAATGGCTATGACCGCTTCCGGGATGTAGGGAGACATCTGAGACAGTGCCAATGCCTCGCCACCTGTGGCCCCGCGATTGGCCATCAGATCGCCCTTGACCGAAACAATCCGCACATTTGGTGGACGATCCGGGATCGCCCATGTCGAGGCATTGGGCATGCGCGCACCGTACCAGGCAACAATGCCGGCAACCGCAATGCCACCCCAAATCGCCAACACAAGCGACCAATAGAGCGCACCGCGCACCATTCTAACCGCAAGTGAACGTTGACCGGCTGCCTTCTTACCTCGGCGTCCGCGGGTTGATTTGCGGCCTGAGGCGTTTTTTGCGCGTTTGGCAGATGTTCGCTGACCTACAACGCGTTCATCAGCAATCCCGCGCCGGGATTTTCCGCCACGCTTTTGTTCAAAAGAGGGCTCGATGCGTTCGCCTGAGGTTTTTTTGCGCGCCATGTAGGGCTTTTATTCCATCTGTTTTTATCCAGATGAACCCTAAATGCGCCGATTTAAGGTGCGGTTAAGGAAAAACAGGTTCTTGGCTTGCATTTGCCTATTTGGCTTGCGCAAGCGCGGTCATGATCCGGATCCAGGAACGAATACCTTTATGAAAGGAAGTCAGGCTGTATTTCTCATTGGGCGAGTGAATGCGGTCATCAGCCAATCCAAAGCCGATCAGCAGCGATTCCATTCCCAACAGCGATTGAAAATCGCCGACTACCGGGATTGAGCCACCCATACCAATCATCACAGCCGAATTTGGCCACTCATCAGACAGCGCTTGCCGGGCAGTGCCGAGCAACGGCGAATCAAATGGCAATTGAATGGCAGGTGAACCGCCGTGTTCCTTGAACTCCACAGAACAATCGTTTGGTACTTTTGAACGCACATAAGCCCGGAATGCCGCGCGGATTGAATCGGGATCCTGCTTTCCGACCAGCCGGAAAGAAACCTTCGCAGAAGCCCTTGCGGCTATCACTGTCTTGAAGCCTTCCCCGGTGTAGCCGCCGATAATGCCATTGACCTCGGCTGTTGGTCGCGCCCAGGTCAATTCCAAAACTGAACGGCCTTTTTCACCTGAAGGAATAGAAAGACCTATATCTCCCAGAAACCCTTCAGCTGTTTTTCCGAGTCCCTCCCACATCTCAAGAACTTCGGCAGGTGTTTCCTCAACGCCGTCATAAAACCCATCAAGGGTTACGCGACCCGTCTCATCGTGAAGGCCTGCCAGAATGGTTGAAAGTATATGGAGCGGGTTTGCAGCAGCTCCGCCAAAATAACCTGAATGAAGATCGCGGTCGGCTGCAATAATCGTGATTTCTTCACCTACAAGTCCGCGCAGACCGGTCGAGATTGCCGGCGTATCGCCGTCCCACATATTGGTGTCGCAAACCAGTGCGCAGTCGGCTTTCAATTCGGCAGCGTTCGCCTTCAGGAAAGGAATGAGCGATGGTGATCCTGATTCTTCCTCACCTTCAAAAAGGATGGTGACCCGGCACGGCAGTTCCAGACCCGCAGCCCGAAAAGCGCGGCATGCCTCAACAAAAGTCATCAACTGTCCTTTGTCATCCGCGGCGCCGCGACCGGTGATAATTCTTTTTCCGTCGGCAGATCCAGAAATACCAGGTTCAAACGGTGGCGTTTTCCATTCACTGAGCGGGTCTACAGGCTGAACATCATAATGGCCGTAGAACAGAACATGTGGCGGGTTCCCGGCGGGACCGTTCGAATGGGCTACGACCATCGGGTGGCCTGGGGTATCACGAAGTTCTGCAGTGAAGCCGATACCATTGAGCTCATCAACCAACCACTGCCCTGCTCGACGGCAATCCGACTTGTAAGCCGGGTCAGTAGATATCGATGGAATAGCCAAAAGGTCGAACAACCGCTCGAGACTCTTATCCAAACCCTTGTCAGCCTGCGCGATGACGGATGCAATGTCGCTCATGATCGTTCTCCGGTGTCGTTTTGCCAACACATATTAGAGGTCAGCCAGTTCAGCAACATCGATGGGAGTGCGAGCAAGAAATCCTAGTTTGTCGGACCAGCACGGCAAAAAATAGTCGCCATGACCAGAGGGGGCGGGTCATGGCGACATATTTTTAGACAAGGTCCAAAGGGGGGACTTGTGACTCTTGTCTTCGACTTGTCCGGTTGCGGCGGGGGACGTGCCTTATCCGGACGGCGGCTAGTTGCGCCATTACTCAAAATGGCGATGTGATTGTGGCAATTCAAGGACTTGTCGCCCCGAAGCTCCGGAAAACGCCAACTTAGTGAAAATAATCGGAAGAAGTTTTCCACAGCCCGTGGAAACTAAGAGGCAAAAATTCAGATAAATTGACGATACCAAGAAAATTGCAGCCAATCGGCTGAACCAAACTCAATAAACATAGACCGAAAATTTGTTATTTTCTTACGGGCGATTCGTCGTACTTTGCCACAGAGAACAATTTCTCAAGCATAAATTTAATAATATTAGCAAACAATAAAGCTTAATTTGAGAAAAAACCATTTATACTTTCCGCAGCCATATGGTGGGTGCGCTCTCACATCATACGACCATTGTGCCGCCAAGATGCTGGTCACCTGAGGAAAACTGCAACGAGGCAACAACCAAGGTGATAATATCGTTGAAGCAACCAGTTCCAAAAATCAATGGTTCCAATTTTTGGCAGCGAGACCGCGGCTTTCCGGCAAATACAGAGGCAAAAACTGAACACTGCGGCTGGACCGCTATTTGCCGAAGCATCAAAAGTAATTTCATCTGCCCTGCAACCATCATTCTTATGTGCCAATCAACAAGGAAAGATGGCTGGACCTAGGCCTTCGAGCGGGCTAATCCTCAAACATGAAAAAAGGCGATCATCTCTTCCTAGTCGACGGCTCTGGTTACATCTTCAGAGCCTACCATGCATTACCGCCTTTGACGCGGAAATCCGATGGCCTGCCTGTCGGCGCTGTCTCTGGTTTTTGCAACATGTTGTGGAAGATGTTGTCAGATGCGCGCGATACGACTGTTGGAGTTACACCAACTCATTTCGCAGTAATTTTCGATCATTCATCGAAGACTTTCCGAAAGGACATCTACCCTGAATACAAGGCTAACCGGGAAGCGCCACCGGAGGATTTGGTACCCCAGTTTTCCGTTATTCGAGACGCAACCCGCGCATTTGACATGCCGTGCATCGAGTTCGAAGGCTTCGAGGCCGACGACCTCATAGCCACCTATGCTCGCTTAGCACGTGAAGCTGGTGCAGACGTCACAATCATCTCGTCCGACAAGGATCTGATGCAGTTGGTCGGCGATCAGGTCTCCATGTATGACGGCATGAAAGACCGCCACATCGGTGTTCCAGAAGTTATCGAAAAATGGGGTGTGCCGCCTGAGAAAATGATCGATCTCCAAGCGCTGTCCGGCGATTCGGTCGACAATGTTCCCGGCGTTCCCGGAATCGGGCCGAAAACGGCAGCACTCCTGCTCGAAGAGTATGGCGATCTGGAAACGCTACTGGCGCGCGCCAGCGAAATCAAACAAAACAAGCGCCGCGAGAATCTGATCGAATTTGCCGATTTGGCACGCATATCGCGCGAGTTGGTAAAGTTGCGAGATGATGTTCCCGTCATCGAACAACTTGACGACCTGATTCTCAGTCCACTTGATGGACCGAAGTTGATCGCTTTCCTGAAAGCAATGGAATTCACTTCGCTGACACGGCGAGTGGG
>Ga0209344_10001180_pt1 | contig 35903 bp, 30 predicted proteins | sample Cruoilmetagenom6_FD_187293 | JGI IMG/M metagenome (GOLD analysis project Ga0209344, IMG submission 187293) | Oil polluted marine microbial communities from Coal Oil Point, Santa Barbara, California, USA - Santa Barbara Oil Seep Sample 6 (SPAdes)... | ecosystem: Environmental > Aquatic > Marine...
AAAGCTCCGCGAAGCAGTCGGTTGCTAATCCCGCGCCTGTGGGCGTATCAACTGGAAAGGCTCTGGTTCAAGTCGGATGAAAATTCAGTGGCAGGTCACGGCTTCACACGCAAACACTCTGACGGTGCAGCCTGCGCCTTGGCTTCTTCGTTTCTGGCAACCAAAACAGCCATCAAAGCGATACGTGCAGATAGGTGCGATCATCCGATGCCACCACCTGCTGTGCCTGATCAAGCGCCACATCGTTGTCCCCTACGGTCAGTAGGCCAATACCAGAATGCTGCGCCAGATTACCAAACGGATATCCAGCGGGCTGATCGTGATCGCCCGGGGAATTTCACCCGCATCTGATGGTGCGTGCCCAGCCAAACCCAAAATAGTACTATTTATATCGTCCAGTTTCAGTGCAGCCCCGGCCAGCGCGATCGCCGTTATTGCTCAGTCCAAATCGGGCAATATCCAACATGATGTCGGCAAACGGAATTTCGATAAAGCCCCAATTACAGCTGAATCTATTCAACTTTAGCCGAAAACACCGGCTACTACATTCAATCCTCATGAAATCTCCAGACTTTTAACAAGCAAGCTTCAAGCATGGGGTACTTGGGAAAGTTAAATCAGTGTCAGAGTTTGGGATGGCCCAGACCAATAACAAACAAAGGAATTATCAAATGCCCCTAGTAGATATTCAGATAATCAAAGACGTTTTCACGCCAGCATAAAAGTCTGAAATGATTGAAAAAATCACCAACACAATGGTTGAAATCGAAGGCGAAGCCCTTCGCGGTGTAACATGGGTGCGCATAAAGGAAATCAATTCTGGTGACTGGGGAATTGGTGGCAAAAGCCTGACAACCCAGGATGTACAAACACTTGCTGCAGGGGATGCCTAGACATGGCCGTTGTCGCCAACAGGCTTGCTTTATCCCAATCAGAAAAAATCTGGTTTCTTGGCAAAGGTTTCTGGAACCGCATTCAAATGGCACGAGAGTTGTCGCATCAACGTAGTTCATTGAAACCTTTACTTAATGACACGCTGAAAGGCATCTGTCTGACCAGGGTGGATGCGAATTTCAAAGCCAATCACCCCTTCTGGGATGTTCCAAGGAACTGGAGATGCTAGATCATGAGACCCTGAAAAATAGCATCTGGCGGTGTACCGTCATATGCCAGCCAATTTAAACAAAAGTAATATTTCGTGACAATTTCAAAACCGGACCCGCCTGAAAATACTACACATCAGGCGGCCCAATTCTAAAAACAATTTTCCACAACGAAAAATGGCCGCCTCAAGACGGGCGGCCATCTTTTCATTCCAGATTGTGAAATCTTACATGTGAATGACGCGGCCGTATGCATCCAGCACGGATTCATGCATCATTTCAGACAAAGTGGGATGCGGGAAGACTGTGTTCATCAAGTCTTCTTCGGTGGTTTCCAACTGGCGCCCAACCACATAACCCTGGATAAGCTCGGTCACTTCTGCGCCGATCATATGGGCACCCAGCAATTCCCCGGTATTGGCGTCAAAGACAGTTTTAACCATGCCTTCAGCTTCGCCCAGTGCAATTGCCTTACCATTGCCAATGAACGGAAAGCGGCCAACTTTGATTTCATAACCCAGTTCTTTGGCGCGGGCTTCGGTATACCCGACAGAGGCCACTTGCGGCGCGCAATAGGTACAACCGGCAATGCTTTCGGGGCGCACCGCGTGGGGTTTTCCGCCTGCAATCAATTCTGCGACCATGACACCTTCGTGGCTGGCTTTGTGCGCCAGCCAGGGTGCGCCTGCGATATCACCGATCGCATAAAGTCCATTCACCCCTGTCCGGCAATATTCATCAACCACCACATGGGTGCGATCGAGTTTCACACCAAGCGCTTCCAACCCCAGATTTTCAACATTACCGACAATGCCCACAGCCGAAATCACCGTGTCAAATTCGTGCTTTTCGATCTTTCCACCGACCTCAATATGGGCGGTGACTTTGCCGTTGGCCCGGTCAAGCTGTTTGACCAGGGCTTTTTCCATGATTTTCATACCCTGTTTGACAAACGCCTTTTTGGCAAATTTGGATATTTCAGCGTCTTCAACTGGCAAAACCCGATCCATCACCTCAACCACCGTCGTATCTGCGCCAAGAGTGTTGTAAAAACTGGCAAATTCGATGCCAATTGCACCGGAACCGATGACCAACAGTTTCTTGGGCATGCGAACAGGATCAAGCGCGTGCTTATAGGTCCAGACCAGATCACCATCTGCCTCAAGCCCCGGTAATTCCCGCGCGCGTGCACCGGTGGCCAGAACAATATTCTTGGCAGTCAGATCTTTCGTCCCCTCATCGGTTTTTACTGAAACGCGCCCTTGGGCTGGCAGGGTCGCGACCCCCATAAACACAGTAATTTTGTTCTTTTTCAACAGATGACCGACACCACCGGAAAGTTGCGCCGCCACACCACGTGAGCGTTTCACAACCGCACCCAGATCATAATCCACCTTGCCCGCGCTAAGGCCAAATTCCTTGGCCCGCCCCATCAGGTGAAAAACTTCGGATGATCGCAACAACGCCTTGGTAGGGATACATCCCCAGTTCAGGCAAATGCCGCCCAAATGTTCACGTTCCACAATCGCAACGCTCAAACCTAGTTGAGCAGCACGAATAGCTGCAACATAGCCCCCCGGCCCTGCACCCACGACAATCAGATCAAACGATTTGGCAGACATTGGCCATTCTCCCGCACTATATTTTGTTTAACGCTAAACTATTCGGGAAAATGCATCAATGAAAGACATCGGGTTTTTTGTTGCCCTCTGTGAAACCCCGACCCGCTGCAGACGCATAGCTACCTAAGACGAAACAACCACCGCATCGGACCAAACAGGTAAACAGTGGTGTGAAACTACCGCATGTTTCAGGCGGCAATCTTGGCCTTCAACGCTTCAACGATATGGCCATATCCACCGTCCTGGATAAATGCGGTTTCCTGGGGTGTTGATGTTCGTGACAGCGCCTTGTTGCGAAACGGGAACCGACCAAACTGACGAATGATTTCACGATGTGCCTTGGCATGTAACAAGTTCAGACCATTGGGGTCATCCATGCGGGTTTTCATCAACCGCACACAGCGGTCCTGATCGCACAGGTTTTCGGAATGCAATAGTGGCGTGTAGAAAAATTGCCGCGCCGTCCCTTCGATCCGCAAATCCCAGCCTTTGGAAATAGCAGATTTCGCAGCCGCACGGGCCAGCTTATCCGACGCAAATGCCCGATCGGTATCGCGAAAAATATTGCGCGAAAATTGATCTGTCAGAATGATATATGCCAAGGTACCTGACGCGTGCGTCAGCCACAGGCTATTGCATCCATCCATCGTTTCCTGCCAGGCGATCAAATATTTATCCCGGATTTCCTGATCAAGCGCGTCGCCGCCCTTATACCAATTCTCTGGCCCCATCTCGTCCAGCCAATAGGCCAGTATGTCTTCAGGGTTCGTCATGACGAACCTCCTCACCATTACCTTCCCCCAGCAAGAGAATCGTTACTACACATTTAGAATTTGGCAAGCGTTAAGAGCCTTCTAATTCATTTTCTTCTTCGACTGCGGTTTCAATTGCCCACTCCTGGGCTACTTCTACTGCAATGGGCGAAGAACTTGGTGATACAGCAACATAAGCGCCGGTATCTTCAACAGGGATGGATTTTCGCTGGGTCATTCGGTACCCGGCATAAGCAGCAAGAGTGAACAACAACAACGTGATAAACAGCCAAAACCCAGATGGGCCATAAACCCCCATGATCCAGCCCGTGATCACAGGGCCGCCAATAGCACCCAGCCCATTGATGAAAACCAGCCCACCAGAAGCTGCGGCCATATCATCATGTTCCAAAAAGTCATTGGTATAGGCAATCAACAATGAATATAGCGGGTTTGACATGCCACCTATTACGAAAGCAACGGCCAAAAGTACTGTAAAATAGCTGTCAAACAGCACTCCAAACATTCCAGAAAGGGCAGCAATCAGTGCAACGATCAATATCAATAAACGTCGGTCCATGCGGTCCGACATCCAACCGATGGGGTATTGCAGAAACAAGGCACCCACATAAATCGTCGCAACAAAGACCGATATCTGTTTAACACTCAGCCCCAGTTCAGTCCCGTATACCGCTGCCATTCCGAACTGCGCGGAAAATATCCCACCCAATAGAAACATCCCAACACAGCCTAATGGCGACACATGGAAAAGCTCTCTAAGGCTCATCGGTTTGGTAGTGTCAAAGGCAGGCGTCGGATTGACCGATAACAGGATCGGGGCAAACGAAATCGAAACCAGAACCGACGGAATCACAAAAAGAACGAACCCGGAAGGATCACCGTAGGCCAATAGTCCTTGCGCTGCGACTATCCCGAACATCTGAACAATCATATATAATGATAGCGATTGTCCACGATTTTCGTTGGATGCCGCATTGTTCAACCAGCTTTCCGCGGTCACATAAACGGCCGAAAAGCAAAATCCGATGCAGACCCGCAGGATCGACCAGGCAATCGGGTCAGTCAGAACCGGGAACAGGATCAGCACCGCTGAAATGAATGATCCAAGGGCGGCAAAAACCCGTACATGTCCCACCCTGCGGATCAGTTCCGGCGCCGATCTGGACCCGCCCAGAAAGCCGACAAAATAAGCCGACATCACAATCGACATCTCAAATGTGGAAAACCCTTCGATACCGCCGCGGATACCAAGAAGCGTGCCTTGCAGGCCATTGCCAACCATCAACAACATGATGCCAAGCAGAAGCGCCCAAGATGAAGATAAGACCTGTAGCATCACCGTCTCCGGTCATTTTTTTCCAAACCCTAGGGTCGAAGGTTCAGAATTCGCGCGTGTTTGCGACTCAAACCAGTCGCGTTTGCGCGCCGGGTAACAGAAGAGATGCATCCCCGTAAGAGAAAAAACGATAGTTCTGAGAAATAGCATGGGAATAAATGTCGCGGATGCGTTCAGAGCCGATGAATGCCGAAACCAACATCATCAGTGTTGATCTGGGCAGGTGAAAATTGGTCATCAGGGCGTCGGCGACAAGAAACCGATATCCGGGGCGGATGAATATATCCGTTTCCCCACACCAGGGATGCACCAGGCCATCGCTGTCCGCGGCAGTTTCAATCAGGCGCAGCGCTGTGGTTCCAACCGGGATGATCCGCCCACCCGCGTCACGGGTTGCATTAAGTTGCGCTGCCGCATCATCCGTGACTTCACCCCATTCCGCGTGCATTTTATGCTGACTGACATCGTCCACCTTGACCGGCAGAAACGTCCCAGCCCCCACATGCAGCGTGACGTGGGTAAACGTGATGCCTTTATCCTTCAAACGCTTCAGTAGTGCCTTGTCAAAATGCAAGGATGCGGTTGGGGCCGCAACTGCCCCGGTTTGGCGCGCCCATACGGTTTGATAATCATCTTTGTCGCGTTCATCCGCCGCGCGTTTGGCCGCGATATATGGTGGCAATGGCATAGCGCCAATTAGGCCAAGGGCCTGATCAAATGCCGATCCGCCAAGGTTAAAGCAAAGCGTAGCAACCCCATCTTCACGTTCTTGGACGCAGGCGTGAAAATCATCCGAAAACCGTATGGTTTCGCCATCGCGCACCTTGCGCAGTGGTTTAACCAATGCCCGCCACGACCCATCTGGCGTTGGTTCCAACAATGTAACTTCGATCTTTGAACTGGTGGGGCCGTCTTCACCCTTGCGCCACCGCAGCCCCGACAAGCGTGCCGGAATGACCTTCGTGTCATTCAAAACTAGGCGATCACCGGGGTCCAGAAAATTGACCAGATCATGCACTTGCGCATCAGTAATGCTGTCGGAGGTCGCCACCATCATGCGCGACGCGCTGCGCGGTTTAACCGGGCGCGTTGCAATCAGCCCGTCCGGCAGGTCAAAATCGAAATCAGAAAGTTTCATCAAATCCGCTTTATTGAGTTACTTTGGGCGGTTGTTTGCGAAAAATTTCGCGAAACATACCTGGTGTCAGGATTGAGAGCGGATTTGCCCTGACATTGGGTTCATCCGGTGACCCGGTAAGACGATAGGTAAACCCGAACAGCCCTTCGCCACGGCGGGAAAATATCTGGCCAATACCATTCAGAAAATACACCGGTGATATTACCCCTTGCATATCCATACGACTATTCACCAGATCATAGACCCCATCCAGCGATATCCCCAGCGAAGGACCAACCGCGCTGGATTTCGTCAGGATAACGGCCCGGGGTGACAAGATGAAATCAGCCTGCACATCATTAAAGGCGATCCCCGGCCCGTTTACCTGATCAAGCAGGCCAACAATCGATATTGCCGACAACAGTTCAGTCAGGGCCGGCGCCCCGACAACACGTGTGCCAGTGGTTGTCAGGCGCCCCCGATAAACACCGCTTTCATCTTGCGGGCGCAATGTCATATCCATATCGCCACCCTTGGCGTTATCAAAAACACCGGCATCCTTGAACACGCCGCCTGCGTTGTTGCTTTGCACACGAACAGCCGTACCGCGGCGTTCCGGGGCCAAACGGCCTGACACGGGCGTATTACCATTAACCTGCGCCGTAAAAGTTCCTGCCATCCCTGAAGATGTGTCAAAATTTCCCTGGAAATTGGTCAGCACAATGCCTTCTGATACGACAAGCCGATCCAGCGCCAGTGTTACCGGGCCACCCTGACTACTGGTCGAACTGCTGCCAAAGGTGGCGCGCCTGGTGTCAATGCTGCCACCACGCAGGGTAACTGCAGGCACCGCACCACCGCGCCCGGTCAGAATTACCGGTGCATCCAGCCAGCCCCCCGCCGTTACCCGCGAAAACGTCGCGGTCTGAAACTCCCCTTCTTCGTTCAGGGTTACTTTCCCGCCAGATGCATTCAGTCCGGTTGCTGAAATATCCAACCGGTCAACCTTTGGCTGGTCGCCAAGACTGCCTTCCACTGCCAGCTTCCCGGTTGCATTTTTAGGTTTTGACCAGCCAAGCGGCGCGATCCGAAGCCCGACCCTGTTCAGATCAGAAGTTAGCAAAAATCTGGTAGGCTCGTCTTTTACAAGTTGCAGATCAATTTCCCCGACACCTTGCCCAGACACCGTACCATCAGGCAAACCGATGCCAAATTCATCGACAAACGCCTGTGACAGTTCAACAGTCCCTTTGATCGCACTTCGCCCAACCTGATCAGGGCCCATTTTTTGCACCCAGGTGACTTCAGAACCGACATCCCCAATTTTGACCGGGCCACTGATTTCAACCTTTTGCGGGGTAGCTGTTAAAATCAGCGCATCAGCCGCCAGCACGTGGTCCTCAATCAGTTTGCTCGATGATACATCAACAACTGTACCCACAACCGAATAGGACACGTCTGGCAGCAAAACGCGTTTTTTCATTTCAAAGGAAATGTCGCTGGCAAAGTCAACAAATCCCTGGGCCAAATCCGGGCCAAATTCAGTTCTGCGAAGAATTTCAAATGGGGGCTGGTTCAACATGGACAGCGCCGCAGTGGTCGTTGAACTGCCCTTCAGTTTAAAATCAGCGCGCGCTGGTATTTTTCTGATGTCAGCGATTTTCATACTTGACCCGGCCAGATCAATCTTCCCGCCTTCCGGTGCATCAACCGATCCGCTTTCCATTGATAATGAAAACGTATTCCCGTTGATCCCGGCATAACCACTTGCCCCAACAATGTTAGGAAGAGTTTTCAAATAGCGCACTTCGGTATTTTGAAACTGATACCCCACTGCCAGTTTGGGATCAGAACCTTCCTTTATACGCGCAGCGGCGCGGATGTTAGACAGCAGGCCTGATTTAATGTTCTCCGCAATCCAGACACGGGTTTTGGAAATGAAGGATATTGGCCACAACGACAGCAACCGGTTGATATCGACCTGGTTCACTTCAATATCAGTGGCAACTTCCCACCCGGCGGTTCCGGCTACAATTTTGCCCGTCGCCATCAGTTTTTCGTCTTCTTCAACAAGAACCAGTTGGCCGATATCCATTGTGAATGGATTAAGACGAAGCCGAAAATCCACTGCGCCTTCAGAAAACCGTATCGGGTCTGTGAACATGCCATTGGGCGCAGCCATCACGTTCGCCAGCGCAAACTGCCCCAGAAACGTCGTTGGCCAGCCTTCTTTGTAGTCGCGCAAATATGCGTGCCCGTGGGCGATAATACTGGCCTCACCAGCCAGTACTGACACTTCGGAAAACTGAAGTTTGTCAAGTTTCGGATTGAAGCTGAAGTATGCCTTTGTCGAATGGAACCCAATAGGGCGTGTTTCAACGCTTGGCTGTAACGCCCCGGCGTCAATTTCCAGTGTCCCGGCCAGGGAACCAAGTGTGCCTGCGACATCAAAATCTGCACGGATCGCACCTGAAATGGGGGCGTCCAGAACGCCAAGGAATGACAATGTAGGTGACTGCAGGGCAATGTCTGCCGTCGCGGCATTCTGAAATGTAGCACCAACCGAAGCGGCGGAACTATTGCGATCAGTTCGAATGCCCAAAATCACTTCGGCCAGATCTTCGGTGCCGTTGAACACATCAAACGCAACCGACATATCCAGATTGTCGGCATCCTGCGTCAGGGTCAGCCGTCCGTCGGTGATTTGCCAGATCCGCCCGGATCGTCCGTCTTCCACGGTTATGGTCAGTGCATCCGCTTCCAGGCTTAAAACCCCAGCCAGCGGGCTTTCTCCAAATGCCTGATCGATTTTGTCCAATACCCCGGGCAAAGTTCCCGAAGCACCGGACCCACTGCCAAAGGAAAGATCAAACTGCCCGTCAGCACGTCGGCGCAATGTCATTTGCGCCCCGGAAAGACGCAAATTTTCGGGTTGTATCTGCCCCTGAATCAAAGCTGGCAGAGAAAAGCGTGCGGCAACTTCGTTCAGGTGTGCCATTTCAGCGCCGCGCGCATCATAAATTGCCAGGTCACGTAACAACAGTTGCGGGATGCCGCGCTCATTTACGCTAAAGCCAATTCTGCCAAGGTTGATACGGCCACCTTGTATGGATTGATTTGTTCGTCGAATAACCTGTTCAGTCACCCAGTCGGGTGCTGTAACCGAACGCCCACTAACCGAAAGCCCCGCAAGACCCAACAATCCGAACAAAAACACAAGACTAAGCAGCATCCACACACCAAAGCGGCGCCTGCGGCGGCGCGGGCGGGGCCGCACAGGGCGGACCTTTTTTGGGTTCATTTTTTCGTCTTCGTCGTTCATCAAATGTCCGGTATTAACCAGTTCGGGTGTTGTTGCCTGCTCTTATCCTTTATCTTTGCGCGATACGCCCTAAAACTGAACCAAATTTCAAGTGAGTATTTATAAGTGACTAGATCAGGATCAATGGCGCGAGGGAAAAAACCGCCCCCCCGTTTCAACTTGTGCCGTACCAAAGGGGGGATGACAGCGCGGATAGGCGACATTTTCATTGCCAGTGGACCAATTCCTGAGGGTCTGAGCGTGGTTGTATTTCCGTGACCAAAACACTTGCAAAAATGGCGCTGGACGTTCTGAACACCAGCAACGCACGTGAAAAAACAGCATTATCGCGCCAACACGCTGCGGCCTGGTTCGCTGCACGTAATAGCGAAACGCCCATTGACGTGGGAACGGTTGTAGCGCCAATCCGCCCTGCCCGCCCTGCGAAACCAGAACTTCTGGCACCGCGTGATGTGCCACGGCGCAGACCCGGTACTGAACAAGGTCGTTTGGCAATTTTGCACGCTGTGGCGCATATCGAATTGAACGCCGTTGATTTACACTGGGATCTGATCGCGCGGTTTTCCCATGTACCTATGCCGATCGGGTACTATGATGATTGGGTTAAGGCCGCGGACGAAGAATCCAAACATTTCAACCTGATGGACGATTGCCTGAAAAATCTTGGCAGCTATTATGGTGCCCTGCCAGCACATGCCGGGATGTGGCGCGCGGCTGAAGACACATCTGAGGATATGATGGGCCGGCTTGCAGTTGTTCCGATGGTATTGGAGGCCCGCGGCCTTGATGTGACACCGGGAATGATCCGGATTTTCAGGCAAGCAAAAAATGAAAATGCCATCGAGGCACTGGAAACCATCTACGCAGAAGAAGTTGGTCATGTCGCTTACGGATCCAAATGGTTTCATTTCCTGTGCGGACGTCACGAGTTGGACCCAAAGGAAATATTTCACCAACTGGTGCGCAAATATTTTCACAGCACGCTAAAACCACCGTTTAACGAAGAAAAACGTGCCCAAGCCGGTATTCCGCCAGATTTCTACTGGCCGCTGACCGAATTACCTGACCAGTAGCAAGCGGATAATCACAATCAGGTCGGCGAAATTTCGCCCATATTCAAGTATTTCCGACCCTAACATCATGTGGATAACCAAATTTCTTGCAGGATGACGACACAATTTGTAATCACATCAGGGTTGGCGATTTGCTGGGGGCGGATTGGCAACAAAGGGGATGGCGAACGTGGGGACGGTAGCTTGAAGGCAAAGATAAACAGAAAAATATATAGCGCGCTTGAACGCGCTTTCCCCGAGCAGCGGCTTTTTCTGCGCTCTGAAAGCGACGAAACTCGATTTATCCGGCTAAGCCCGGTTACGCAGTTGCTGGCGTGGACGGGAACATCACTGTTTGTGGCTTGGTCCACTATCGCAACGGCGATCATTTTAATGGATAGCATCGGATCCGGAAATATTCGTGATCAGGCAAAACGCGAACAGGCACTTTATGAATTGCGCCTGAATGAGTTGTCGACAGACAGAGACGCGCGCGCAGATGACGCTTTGATGGCACAACAACGCTTCAACACCGCGCTTGATCAGATCTCGCAGATGCAGGTGACACTTCTTAATTCCGAAGATCGCCGCAAAGAGATGGAAAAAGGCATCGAGGTTATTCAGGCGACGCTACGCCGCACGATGAAAGAACGCGACCGCGCGCGCACCGAACACGAAACCTTGTCTGCTCAGCTTGCGGACGGGTTTATCGCCGATGGTGCAACCTCGGGTGATGTTGATACCGAATCGACACTCGATTTTCTGACGGCTGCATTAGCCAATACTGCGGTTGAGCGGGACACAATGGCCGCCATGGCCCAAAAAGCCGAAGAATATGCAGGTGAACTTGAACTTGAACGCCAGCTTATGGACGAAAAGAATGATCGCATATTCAGTCAGTTGGAAGATGCTGTCAGCCTGTCCCTGACCCCGATGGACAAAATGTTCACCGCCGCTGGCCTGCCAACAGCACAAATACTGGAAACTGTACGCCGCGGCTATTCCGGTCAGGGCGGCCCGCTAACACCACTGACATTTTCAACCCGCGGCACCGAACCCGACGCTGATGGACTACGCGCAAATTCCATCCTGCAAAGAATGGACCGGATGAACCTATACCGCATTGCGGCACAAAAGACGCCATTTGCCTTGCCGATAAAATCAACCTTTCGCTACACCAGCGGCTTTGGGCCACGTTGGGGGCGTATGCATTCAGGTACCGATTTTGCGGCGTCTTACGGTACACCTATTTATGCAACCGCTGATGGTGTGGTAACTTTTGCAGGCACCCAGTCTGGATATGGGCGTCTGGTTAAGATTCAGCACGAGTTTGGTATAGAAACCAGATACGCCCACCAGTCAAAAATTCGCGTAAAAGTTGGACAAAGGGTCTCGCGCGGCGACCGGATAGGTGATATGGGAAACTCTGGCCGATCAACCGGAACGCATCTTCACTATGAAGTGCGCGTCGGAGGCCAAGCCGTGAACCCGATGATATATATCAAGGCAGCTAACGATGTTTTCTAAAAGCAGAATCAATGAACCTGGTCCCAAAAAAGAGGGCGACGTGGATAAACCAAAATCCCCCGAAGCAATTCCCGGCAAACCTGCCGCTTCTGATTTCACACCAAGCGCCCCCAAGCAAAAGCCGCCGGCGTCGGTGCTTTCTTCGGATCTGGTTGTGACCGGAAACATGAAAACCACTGGTGACATTCAGATAGAGGGTACCGTGGAAGGCGATATTCGCGCGCATCTTCTGACCATTGGCGAAGGTGCCACGGTCAAGGGTGAATGCCTGGCTGATGACGTGGTGGTAAATGGCCGCGTCGTGGGCCGTGTTCGTGGGCTGAAGGTTCGCCTGACATCCACCGCGCGGGTTGAAGGTGATATCATCCATAAAACCATCGCAATCGAATCTGGCGCCCATTTTGAAGGCTCTGTTCAGCGACAGGATGACCCGATGCAATCTGGCCCGATCCAGGCGCGCGCAGCAGCAAAAAGTGAACCAGCCAAAAGCTGAACCATTCACAAACAAGAACATAAAGGGCGTTGCAGTATATTGCAGCGCCCTATTTCGTTGATCAGGTTTCTTGGTAAAGCACGCGGCGGTACAGGTGCCAGGTTGCATGGCCAAGAACTGGCAGAATAACAAAAAGCCCCAGAAATGCCGGCAACATTGCCAGAAACGAAAGCATCGCAATTATTGCGGCCCAGACAAACATCGTAAGCGGGTTTTTTCGCACGGTGCGCAAGCTTAGTGACATTGCCGTTACAAAATCCAGCTCCAGGTCAAGCAACAATGGCAGGCTGATCGCTGTCAGACAAAACAGTACAAAGGCGAAAACAGCGCCAACCACCAGCTCCACCGCAATCATGGCAATGCCGCGCACTGACAAATAGGTATCGATCGATGTGCTGACATTAATCAGCGCAGACGGGCCCATGAACAGCGCAAAAATCATATGCGCCAGAAAGGTCCAGAACAAAAAATAGATTACAATAATCGCCCCAAGCCATGGGATCTGGCGATCCTTTTCGCGGATAACCACACCCAGTATTTCACGCCAGATCAGCGGTTCATCTGCGTCAAGGCGTCGGCTGACTTCATATAACCCAACAGCGGCAAACGGTGCTACCAGCGGAAACCCCAAGGAAAAAGCTAGCGTCCAGGCAACCGTACCCGCGCCCAGAAAAACCAGCGCGATTCCTCCAAGAACATAGACCGAGCTGAAAAATACGCCAAAGGCCGGGGCTGCCTTGAAATCATACCAACCCGCTGATAGCGCTGACAGAAGCTCTGAAATCGCAATGTCGCTGATAAGTGGCAAGGGTGATGGTGGCATATCGCCGTTATCAGCCATTATGTTCTCCTTTCAGGCATGAATTGCCGCCGATCATGTGCGGAGCGATCAACAAGATCAACTGCGCATTGGGACGCTTGGCGCAAATTTGGCTTAGACCGCTTTAACCAAATGCTTGGTATCGATTATCAAGGATCACCGCTAATAGAACCCGACCCTAGCCTTCATCCTGTGCTTCGGCGCGCGATTTACCTGACACGTCCATCGCAAGGGTGGCAGCCATCAGCCCGTCCAGATCACCATCAAGAACGCCTTGTGTATCCGAGGTTTCAAAATTCGTGCGCAGGTCTTTCACCATCTGGTAAGGATGCAGCACATACGATCTGATCTGGTTGCCCCACCCGGCATCACCCTTGTTTTCGTGGGCTTCGGTAATCGCGGCATTCCGGCGATCCAGTTCGATCTGGTAAAGCCGTGATTTCAGCGCCCGCATGGCAATATCCCGGTTCTGGTGTTGGGATTTTTCCGACGAGGTTACCACGATATTGGTGGGTAGGTGGGTGATGCGAACCGCCGAATCCGTCGTGTTCACGTGCTGCCCGCCTGCCCCGGATGACCTGTAAGTATCAATGCGCAGGTCCGAGGGGTTCACTTCTATATCTATATTGTCATCCACAACCGGATAGACCCAGATTGAAGAAAATGAGGTGTGGCGACGCGCGGCGGAATCGTAAGGGGATATGCGCACCAGTCGGTGCACACCACTTTCAGATTTCAACCAACCGTAAGCGTTGTGCCCAGATATCTTGTAGGCCGCGGATTTTATTCCCGCTTCCTCACCCGGTGTTTCGGACATAAGTTCCACCTTATAGCCATGCTGTTCAGCCCATCTGACATACATACGCGCCAGCATATTTGCCCAGTCGCAGCTTTCGGTGCCCCCTGCCCCTGAATTTATTTCAAGAAATGTGTCATTTGCATCTGCTTCGCCGTTCAGCAACGCTTCCAGTTCTTTTGCCGCCGCAGCTTCGGCCAGTGCTTTAATTGCGTCTTCAGCTTCGGTGACAACATCCTGGTCGTCTTCCGCTTCGCCCAGTTCGATCAGGTCAACATTGTCGCTCAGATCTTGCTGGATGCTTTCACAGGTCGTGATCGCGTCAACAAGCATCTGGCGTTCACGCATCAGTTTCTGCGCGCGTTCCTGATCATTCCACAGGTTCGGATCTTCGATCATCGCATCAAATTCTTCCAACCTGTGCGATGATGTTTCCCAATCCATCCGTTGTTTTAGCAAATCCAGAGACTTGCGGATGGACACCACGGTATTTTCAATTTCTGCGCGCATGTAACTTCTCTCTGTCAGGCACGACAGATAGCAATCGTGGGGCAGCACAGCAAGCGTCTTGAGGCAATTCGAGAAAGTCTAAATCGCCGGATCAACCCTGGAAAGTTCGCGGTGTAGATCGATGAAGGGTTGGCCATCACAGGTTCCATGTGCGTCAATTTCTGCCACCTCAAAATCATCAAAAAAAATCCAGCACTGTTGAACGCTTGTGTTGCAATGGGACTGCGCTAAAGTACATTTTGCGTCATTCAGTATTACTGGCGGAATTGATGACCTCACGTACCTTACAGGTGGCAAATTCCGATCCGCCCGGATTTTGGCAACGTATAGATCCGTCGCGAAGTTTTGACAGAAATTCTGTTGCAGTTGCTTCTCTGAATTTTGCCCTCATGTTGTAGATATTGGGATTAAACAACGGGCGCAGTTTCGGGAACAGCTTTCAGCACCCCAAGTTCACTTGAAATCAAGTTCGATTTTCATGAGCCATTTATCTCAAAAACCGGGTGCATCTATTTGCTAGTACAAACCACCTGATGAAAGTGTTCCAAAGTCAGCTTTCTTGGGAACAATTACCACTTCGCCGGATGAGGTGCGAACCGAGGACGGCACTTCGATAACGGATTCAGGTGCAAACAACGGCAGATTGGCCCCCATCGCAAACCCGCCATCAAACATCAGGCCAAATACTGGTTCTTCACCATCACGGAAATATTCCGAAACCACGCTTTCGCCACTTGCATCATCGGCCAGTCTGGAACCGGTAAAGCGGTCGATTTTGATGAAATGCCCACCTGGTGGCAGTTTGAAATCGCCACCACCATATTTTGCGGTCGCACGTTGCATAAACTTGTTGAAAACCGGGCCACACATACTGCCCCCGAATGCACCGCGTCCCAGACCTCTGGGGCGATCATACCCCATATAACAACCCGCAACGATGTTAGATGTAAAGCCAATGAACCAGACATCCTTTGCGTCATTTGTTGTACCGGTCTTGCCTGCAACCGGAACAGGCAGATTAACCCGCCCCGCCGCTGTTCCCCGCTGAATAACCCCCTGCATCATGGAAGTCAGCTGATAGGCGGTAATTGCATCCATCACCCGTTCGCGATTAGATGTCACAAGCGGCAAAACCCCCGAAGCGAGGGATGCGTATTTACATTCCCCGCAACTGCGCTGGTCGTGGCGATATACAGTTTTCCCCCAGCGATCCTGAACCCGATCTACAAGCGTGGGTTCAACCCGCTCGCCGCCATTTCCAAACATCGCATAAGCCGCAACCATCTTGAACAGGGTAGTTTCTTCAGCCCCCAGTGCATTGGCCAGAAACCGGCCCATACCATCATAAACGCCAAAGCGTTCAGCATAGCTTGCAACCACGTCCATCCCAACCTCTTGTGCCAGACGAATAGTCATCAGATTACGCGATCGTTCGATACCGGTGCGCAATGGGGTTGGACCATAAAATTCATGTGAAGCATTCTTGGGGCGCCACACACCTTGCGGTGTGTCTATTTCTATCGGCGCGTCGACGATAATCGTTGCCGGTGAAAAACCGCTATCCAGTGCAGCCGCATAAACAAAGGGTTTAAAACTTGATCCGGGTTGCCGCGTTGCCTGTGTTGCGCGATTAAACACAGAATGCTGATAGGAAAACCCTCCCTGCATTGCCAATACGCGGCCAGTATTCACATCCATTGCCATGAACGCACCCTGCACTTCGGGTATCTGGCGCAGGGTCCAGCTCAGGAATGATCCATCCGCATCTCTGGTCATCCGGCGCACCAGAACCACGTCGCCCGTAGCAACCAGATCCCCCGCAACCCGCGCCTGTCGCGCCAGTGAACCGTCTTCCAGTTTTTTGCGCGCCCAAGTTACATCCTTGGCTGGTATCCAGTGGCCATCGTCGTCGTTTTCCACACCCTCTATGCCGATACGCGCGCTGGCGTCGCTAAGTTCCAGCACCACCGCCGGGAACCAACCGTCCACATCGCGCGATACGTCTACGCCCTGCAAAGCCTCGCGCCAGGTTGCTTCGTCAACTATTTCTTCGGGTGTCAGGCTAAATCCGGTTCCACGCCATACCCCTTGATCGCGGTCATATTTTTCCAACTGCGCGCGCAGATCTGTAGCCGCTTCCAGTTGCAGTTCCGGGTCCATTGTTGCGCGAATTGATAATCCGCCACCAAAGAATTCCTCTTCCCCGAAATTCCGGCTTAACTGGCGTCGTATTTCATCGGTGAAATAATCCCGCGGCGGCAATTGTGCGCGAAACGGTTCAAAATCACCATTCTGAACCGTTTTTAGCGGAGCGTCCTTTGATACCTGATATGTCTGTTCATCAATATAGCCGTTTTCCCGCATCTCGCGCAGCGCATTGTTGCGCCAGAACAGGGCATCTTCCAGATTTCGCACCGGGTGACGGTTAGACGGGGATTTGGGCAACGCGGCAAGATAAGCCGCTTCATGTGGGGTTAGTTCGCCTAAGGTTTTGTTGAAATAGGTTTGCGCCGCTGCGGCCACGCCGAAACTGTTCTGGCCCAGAAAAATTTCGTTCAGATACAGTTCAAGTATTTTTTCCTTGCTCAGCGTTTCTTCCAGCCGGCTGGCAAGAATCAATTCCTTGATTTTGCGTTCGGCAGACCGATCTGAGGACAGCAGAAAATTTTTCATCACTTGCTGGGTTATCGTTGACGCACCGCGCAGGCGCGCACCACGGGCTGCATCTATCGCAGCGGCAACCATACCGCGCGGATCATAACCCTTGTGCTGGTAGAAATTCTTGTCCTCAGCAGAAATGAAAGCCTGCTTCACGATATCCGGGATTTCCTCAGCAGGAACAAACAGGCGACGCTCGCGCGCAAACTCATCCACAATATGCCCCTCGCCGGAATATATTCGGCTGATCGTCGGGGGTGAATATTGCGCCAGTTGTTCATGGTTGGGCAGGTCGCGGCCATACATCCAGAATACAGCGCCAATTGTCAGCGCGGCCATAAACGCACCAATTGTCAGCCAACTGAAAATGCCGCCAAAAAAGGAAAATATGAACCTGAGCACATTGGCCCCCAAACTGTTGATATGGATTGTTTATACGTAAGCATGGGAGGGGTCAAAACCAAGGTTGCACAAAACCAGCCGGTTTGCGCCGGGTTCTGACAATATTCGATACCTCGCAGGGCAGCTAATGCGCCCGTAGACTATTTCCTGAGCAACCGCGCCTCGGCAGCATCCGTGATAGCCCACAGTTGCAACGCGTCCCGAATTCCTTCGGCGGCCAGCTTGCGCCAGTTTTGGTCGCGCAGTTTTTTCAAATCGCGCGGCGAAGATAAAAACCCCAGTTCTATCAGTACGGATGGGATATCTGGTGCTTTCAAAACTGAAAATCCGGCTGACAGGCGGGGGTGTTTATGCATGCCGGTGGTTTGTAACAAGCTTGCCACCAACGCGTTGGCCAAGCTGTCGGATCTTGGTTTTGTTTCGGTTCTGGCAAGTTCCATCAGAACTGTTGCGATAACGTCGTCCTGCCCTGTCAGATCAACCCCGGCCAGCAAATCAGCCCGATCATGGCGTTCAGACAGCTTTTGTGACGCCAGATCAGAAGCGGTTTCAGAAAGCGTATAAATCGTAGCCCCCGATGCACGTCCTTCGGCCAAAGCATCTGCGTGCAACGACAAAAACACATCTGCCCCGGCCCCGCGCGCAATTGATACACGCGTTTCCAATGGAACAAAGCCATCATCCACGCGCGTCAGAACCACGGTAAAATTTCCGGCGCGCAGCAAAGTTTCCTGCAGCTCACGCGCGAATGTCAGCATCAGTTCCGCCTCGATCACCCCGTCATATTCAGCCCCCGGATCAATTCCGCCATGCCCGGGATCCAACACAACAACCAGCGGTTTTTCCCCGGTCTGGCGTTGTATTGGCGGCGCAACATCAGCAATTTGACCGGGTTGGCGATAAATCTTGTCCCCCGGCAAGCCAGACTTTTCGGTAAATTCTTCGCCACTTACCGGCACAAGTCGTACCAGCACTGATGCACCATCCACCCCGGTTGTGTTCAACGCAGCAACTTCAACACCCAGAGGATGTGAAAGGCCCAGAACCATTCGCGACCAGCCCGGGCGAAACAACCCCACGCGTGGTTCCGAAACCTTGAGAGATTGGTCAAATGCGTCGATATCCAGCCCGGTCCAATCAATTTCGTTAAAATCCAGTATCAGACGGCGCGGGTTATCAAGGGTGAAAATTCGGTAGGGAACCGCCTGATTAAGACCAAGGCGCAGTTCAACTGCCTGACCATCATCGATCAATGTTGAACGGTCCGGCAGTATCCGGGCAAGGGCCGACAAATCCTGTGCCAAAACAGATATTGGGCTGTTCAGCAGGGCCAAAATTAACGCTATAAAATATCTGTTCATCATGCCTGATTGGTTTTTTACTACTATAGCCCGTGTTGAATGTTCGTGGAACGGCTAACGAGCCGACATGAACGTTTTCAACCTTGTCAGCCCTTCGCGAATATCATCCGTTGATCTTGCGTATGAAAAACGCAAGGTCTGATGGCCGCGAACCGGATCAAAATCAAGACCTGGTGTCACAGCAACACCCGCTTTGTTCAAAATTTCTGCGGCAAAAACGCGGCTGTCATTGGTCAGGTCTGACACATCGGCATAGATATAAAATGCCCCGTCAGGGGGCGCAAAACTGGTAAACCCTGCATCCGCCAAACCCTGCAACATCAAAGTACGGTTTATCGTATAGACCGCCTTATACCCCTGCAATTCTTCTTCGCAATCCAGTGCTGCCAATGCCGCAATCTGGCTGCCATGGGGTGGGCAGATAAACAGGTTTTGGGCCAGACGTTCGATGGTGCGCACATGATCCGCTGGCACGACCATCCAGCCGATGCGCCAACCAGTCATGCTGAAATACTTTGAAAACGAATTGATCACATAGACATCGTCACTGATTTCCAGCGCACTGACTGCGCGCTGTTCGTAGCCAACGCCGTGGTATATTTCATCCGATACAAACGCAGTTCCCTGCTCGTGGCACGTTTCTATCAAGGCCAGCATTGCGTCTCGTGACAACATGGTACCTGAGGGGTTGGCCGGGGATGCAACAATCAGCCCATTCAGATCCGTTGCTAAATCTTCCGGAACTGGTTGCAGGCGATTTTCCAGCGCTGTTTGTATTCCCACAGGTGTCAGATCCAATGCGCTGAGTATCTGACGGTAAGACGGATATCCCGGTTCGCCCAAACCGACGCGATCACCTGCATCAAACAGGGCTGTAAACGCCAGAATGAACGCCGCGGATGAACCGGAAGTTACAACAACCCGCGCCGGATCAAGATCAAGCCCGTACCATTCCTTATAAAGTTGCGCGATCCGGTCTCTCAGTTCTGGCAGGCCCAATGCGACAGTATATCCCAAAGCGTCTTGTTCCATTTCATCAGCCAAAGCGGTGCGCGCATCTGATGGTGCGGGCGTTCCGGGCTGGCCAACTTCCATATGGATGATATGACGCCCGGTATCTTCTGCTTTGCGCGCAGCCTCCATAACGTCCATCACAATGAAGGGATCAACTGCACTGCGCCTTGATGTTTTCATAACTTTCTCCGTAAACTATGTGAGTTTGGTGAACCGACATTGGCAAAAGGTCAATGCCAGGTGGACGCCACAGTTGAATGTGATAGATCGGTGCAACTCATCGACAGCGGAGACCGATTATGAAACGATTTACCACCGCAGCAGCGTTATTATTCTGTCTTGCCAACCCTTTAGCTGCAACTGATCTGGGTGCGATGACCGAGGCTGAACGCCAGGCATTTCGCGATGAGGTTCGCGCCTATTTACTGGACAACCCCGAGGTGTTGATGGAAGCGATCGCAGTTCTGGAACAACGCCAATCTACCGCAGAAGGTGAAAATGACGCATCACTCGTGCACGTTAACGCGAATGAGTTGTTCAATGATGGGTATTCTTATGTCGGGGGAAATTTGGACGGCGACGTGGTGATGGTTGAATTTCTGGATTACAATTGCGGGTTTTGCAAACGCGCGCACCCGGAAGTCGCTGAATTAATCAAAACCGATGGTAACATCCGCTATATTATAAAAGAATTCCCGATCCTTGGTGAACAATCTGTGCTGGCATCCAGGTTTGCGATATCAGTTCTGCACAATACCGACAAAGCTACTTATGCGCGCGTGCATGATGAACTGATGACGCTTCGCGGTGAATTTAACGATGCGTCGTTGCGGCGTTTGGCCAAATCACTTGATCTGGACGTTGACAGCATCATGGGTGGAATGGGCGACCCGGAAATCGACGCGGTGATTAGCCGAAACCGTGCCCTTGCTCAGCGCATGCAGATCAATGGCACACCAAGTTTTATCATGGGTGATCAAATGTTGCGCGGCTATGTTCCGCTGGCAGGAATGGTGCAGATCGTGGCGGAGTTGCGGGGCGAATAATCGCTGTTTCTGCAGCATTCAGCCCAGTTTACAGATTAGATAGGTTTATTCAGCAGCTTGTTCAGCCGCGGTGTTTTCTGCGTCAATTTCTGCGGCGCGTTTTTCCACCTGTTCAACAATATGATCGACCATCTGCTCGTTTGATAGCTTATGGCTTTGTTTACCTGCTAGATAAACCATACCATTTCCGGCACCGCCCCCGGTAAACCCGACATCTGTCATCAGCGCTTCGCCTGGGCCGTTTACGACACACCCCATGATTGACAGGCTCATCGGGGTGGTAATATGGGCAAGGCGATCTTCCAGAATCTCAACGGTTTTAATTACATCAAACCCCTGACGCGCGCAGCTTGGGCAGGAAATAACGTTGATTCCGCGATGCCGCAAACCCAGAGATTTCAGGATGTTATACGCAACACGAACTTCTTCTACCGGATCGGCAGATAGGCTGACACGAATGGTATCACCAATACCCATCCACAACAGGTTGCCAAGACCAATCGACGATTTGATCGCGCCGGGCATCAGGCTGCCTGCTTCGGTTATCCCCAAATGGATCGGGGCATCCGTAGCTTCAGCAATCCCCTGATAAGCGGCAACAGCCATAAAAACATCTGACGCCTTTACAGCGATCTTGAATTCATGAAAATCATTGTCCTGCAATAACTTGATATGTGCCAGGCCGCTTTCAACCATCGCATCGGGGCAAGGTTCACCGAATTTTTCCAACAAAGGACGTTCCAGGCTGCCGGCATTAACACCGATCCGGATCGAACACCCATGATCCTTGGCAGCTTTGATAACTTCAGCCACCCGTTCCTTTGATCCGATATTACCGGGGTTGATCCGCAGACAGGCCGCACCTGCCTCGGCCGCTTCTATAGCGCGCTTATAGTGGAAATGAATGTCAGCGATGATCGGAACCGGGCTTTGCGCCACGATGTCCTTCAACGCAGCAGTTGATGCCTGATCAGGTGTCGAGACCCGGACAATATCAGCCCCAGCTTCCGCCGCAGTGACGATCTGCGCAACCGTTGCATTAACATCCGTGGTGTCCGTATTCGTCATAGTTTGCACGGCAATTGGTGCGTCACCACCGATCAACACGTTGCCCACATTTATTTGCCGGGATTTACGTCGGTAAATGTTACGCCAGGGGCGAATATGGTTCAGCGACATAAGATCAGCCTTGCCTGCAAGATGAATTCAAATTCAGATAGACCCGCGAAGGATCGCTGACAACCACCGGCGTGGCTTATTCTGACGCCGCCGAATTGTCTGCCTGCGCAAATGCCACGAACTTTGCCAGATCCGTATCTTTGCTGACATCAGCAACATCGTAAGCGTTTTTCAGTTCATCCGGGGCCAGCGCAACACCATTAACCACCGACGGCCCTGCGCCTGCGGGGCCATAATTTTCACCGTTTACAGCGAAATAGACAGATCCGGCATTTCCCGCGCGCAAAACTGGCGGGTCTTCTGTCTTGGGCAAGACATACTGTTCACCTGCATCCAGGATCTTTTCAAACAAAACTGTTCCATCGGCGGAACTGACCCGAACCCAAGACGGGCGCACAGCAAATAACACAACTTCCAGAACATCCGCTGCAACAACCTGAACCGGCATTTCAACAGGTTCCTCCAGAACCGGGACCGCGGGTGTAAACGTGGGTGCAATATCCTGATCTGACGCAGCCTGCTGCGAAAACGACCGGTTATTTTTCGAAGGGTCCAGTGTTGCAATCGGCCCGTCACGTGCCACCAGAACCGGAACATCCAGCGCCTGTGGGCGATAAAGACGATCCAGCGCATCCGCTGTCGGTGTTTCGTAACCTGAACTGGCTTCCAAGATCGCCGGATCGGTCGCTGACGCATCAAGTTCGCCTATTGTCGACGTAACGCCGGGGGCCTGATCGACGGGTGTAAACTGCACCTTTTGAATTTCCTGCAAAACCGACCAGCCGCCATAACCAATTACACCGATCAGTGCCACCAGAACCAGAGACGACCCTACTGCACTTGGCTGAATCTTTGATAAAACACTTTCACCCTGAGGCAGAAAAGTTGCGCGCGGGTCGGAAAATGGATCATTGCGTGCATCATTCAGCGGTGCATCAACATTTATCGAACGGCTGCCTGACGCAGCTGGTGACATACCATGAGCGGTTACAAACCGGCCTTCTTCACAGAACCGGGCATAGGCCCATTCCGGATCAAGGCTGAGATAGCGGGCATAGGAACGCACATAGCCCGCAATGAACCCCTGAGTTTCAAAAGCAGAGGGATCGGCGTTTTCGATGGCGGCAACGTAGGTAGCTTTAATTTTCAGTTCGCGTTGCACATCCAAAAGGGATTTACCCAAAGTAGCACGCTCGCCGCGCATAATGTCGCCAAGGCGCAAATCGAAGTCGTCAAAGCCCTTTGGCCTTTCCACTTCTTCCACCGGAGGTGTTGACCGCCGTCCGATCATGCGCCTTTCTGTCCCATATTCAATTCTGTCCCAAAAACTGACGATTCGTAATAGACATCAGCGTATTGGTAAATTCTTACCATACTGCAAGCGCGTTTGCACCCGTTGAGAATTCAGGCGGAAAGCTCTGCGCGATTAAGCGCACATTGTGACCAAAGTTCATCCAGACCAGCGACCAGTTTGTCGATCTCTTTGGGTCCGTGAACCGGGGATGGGGTAAAGCGCAATCTTTCGGTTCCCCGTGGTACCGTGGGGAAATTAATTGGCTGAACATAGATACCATGATCCTGCAGCAGCAAATCAGACAGCGCCTTGCAATGAACCGGATCACCAACATGTAAAGGTACAATATGGCTGCCATGATCGATAATTGGCAGGCCAAGACCCTTCAGGCGCATTTTCAGAATTTTTGCTTGGGTCTGCTGGCTGTCACGCAACGCCTGATCCGTTTTCAGATGTTTAACTGACGCCGCCGCAGCCGCTGCCACAGCAGGTGGCAGGGATGTGGTGAATATGAAACCGGGTGCGTAGGACCGGATTGCATCACACATCTTTTCTGAGGCAGCAATATACCCCCCCATCACACCATACGCTTTGGCCAATGTGCCATTGATAATGTCAAGACGCCCCATAAGACCGTCGCGTTCCGCAACACCCGCCCCGCGAGGGCCATACATGCCAACCGCGTGCACCTCGTCAATATAGGTCAGCGCATTAAATTCATCCGCCAGATCACAGATTTCTTCAATCGCTCCAAAATCACCGTCCATCGAATAGATGGATTCGAACGCGATCAGCTTGGGTGCCGCCGGATCATCCGCTGCCAGTAGTTCGCGCAGATGTTCCACGTCATTGTGACGGAAAATACGCTTGGCCCCACCATTGCGCCGCACGCCCTCGATCATCGAAGCATGGTTCAGCGCGTCGGAATAAATGATCAGGCCAGGAAACAGTTTTGGCAACGTCGAAAGCGTGGCGTCATTGGCAATATAGGCCGAAGTAAACACCAAAGCGGCGGGTTTGTGATGCAAGTCGGCAAGCTCAGCCTCAAGCCGCTTGTGATAAACAGTGGTGCCGGAAATGTTTCGGGTGCCCCCTGAACCTGCCCCGGTCGCTTCAATTGCCTCATGCATTGCGGCCAGAACAACCGGGTTTTGCCCCATTCCCAGATAATCATTGCCGCACCAGACGGTTACGGGTTGTTCGCTTCCGTCAGGGCGACACCAAGTAGCGTGTGGAAACGCACCGCGACGGCGTTCAATATCAATAAATGTGCGATAGCGGCCTTCTTCGTGAAGCCGGTTCAGTGCAACATCAAGTTTAGCAGTGTAATCCACAAACTTTCCTTTTCTCGCGCATTGACACATTCACAAGTTACAATACGTCCACTTGTTATTAGCACCAAACATAAACCAAAAACGACTCATTTCTTTGTACCGGTACACTTTGCCGCGATTGCCATATTTGATCTTGCTCAAGGGGCGGAAAAAAATTCGCCATGTCAATCCACTGGACAGTGTAGATCCGCCTGATATTTTACCCCAAACAAACTGAAAGACGCAACATGACTCTGGAACCAGTGCTAGCACAAATCGACGCCGACCTGACACAATCAACGGACAGATTGCTGGAATTGTTGCGTATACAATCTATATCAACTGACCCTGCATATAAAGCATCATGTGACAGTGCTGCCGACTGGCTGGTGGACGATCTGACAAGCATCGGGGTGAAAGCCAGCAAACATAAAACCCCCGGCCACCCTATGGTTGTCGGGCACGTTGGCGATAGCGGTCCGCATGTACTGTTTTATGGTCACTATGATGTCCAACCCGTTGATCCTATTGATCTTTGGGATCGTGATCCATTTGATCCGGTTGTGGAAGACACCGCAAAAGGCCGCGTCATTCGCGGACGTGGATCATCAGATGACAAAGGCCAGTTGATGACCTTTATCGAGGCGTGCCGCGCTTGGAAAGCCGTGCATGGTACCCTGCCGGGCCAGATCACATTTTTCTTTGAAGGCGAAGAAGAAAGTGGTTCCCCTTCGCTGGTTCCCTACATGCGCGAAAACCGCGATGAATTAACGGCTGAAATCGCACTGATCTGCGACACCGGGTTGTTTGGTGATGCCACCCCAACAATTGTCACAATGTTGCGAGGTCTGCTGGGCGAGGAAATAACCATCACCGGACCAGACAAAGATTTGCACTCAGGCATGTATGGTGGCGCGGCGATAAACCCAGTGCGTGTGTTGGCCAACATTATCGCCGGCTTACACGACGATACCGGGCGCATCACCGTTCCGAGATTCTATGACGGGGTTCATGAACTATCCAATTCAGTACGCGCGCAGTGGGAAGATCTGGGGTTTGATCAAGCCGATTTTCTGGGTGAGGTTGGCCTGTCAGAACCTGCCGGTGAACAGGACCGCAGCGCATTGGAAATGATCTGGTCCCGCCCAACATGCGAAGTTAACGGTGTCTGGGGCGGGTACACCGGCGATGGTTTCAAAACCGTGCTACCATCCAAAGCCAGCGCAAAAATCAGCTTTCGCCTTGTTGGCACCCAGGACCCGCTTGAAATACGCGAAGCATTTCGCGAAATGGTACGCGCGCAACTGCCAGCCGATTGTACGGTTGAGTTTTCAGATCACGGTGCATCCCCGGCCTCACAAATGGCCACGGATAATCCGGCATTTGAAAAAGCTCGTGCCGCATTGTCAGATGAATGGCCCAATTCCGCCGCCTATGTAGGCTGCGGCGGATCAATTCCTATCGCCGGCTATTTCAAAGACATCCTTGGAATGGACGCCATGCTGATCGGCTTTGGTAAAGACGATGATGCAATCCACAGCCCGAACGAGAAATATGACCTCAGCAGCTTTCACAAAGGCATACGCAGCTGGGCGCGGATACTGGATGCGCTGAACAGGTAACGAACGTGATTTGGGGCAACCGCGATCAACCTAAACGGTCAACACCTACAGACCATCCGCTTCGCGCGCCGCAACACCGTTTGCGACGTTCTGCAACAGATCTATTGCCACAGCCACGCAACGCGGCGTGAACTGGCCCGGCGCAGCAGAAACTTGGTTGTTCGAAGATGGCGCGCGCTGTTCTTCCGGAACCAATCGATGGCCAAACCCCGCTTGCCCCATCCTCAATAGCGGCAGAAGGAAAAATTCCAAACAGCCAGGAGATATCAGCAGCTTTTGGCACTCCCCAAAAGATGAACAAAACACAAATCAGGCAGGCCGTTCACGCCTTTGCACAAGCATCCCGACGTGCAATCAATGCGGGATTTGATGGTGTTGAAATCCACGCGGCCTACAACTTTCTGATCGATGCGTTCTTATGCGACGGAACCAACCAGCGCATAGATGAATATGGCGGCTCGCCGGGAAATAGAAGCCGATTCCCGCTGGAAGTGGTCGAGGCAGTTGTCACAGAAATCGGCGCTGGCAAAACTGGCGTGCGGTTTTCCCCCACAAACGCAGTTTTCGGCATTTCAGACAGCAACCCGGAAGCGATATTCACCTACGCGGCCACAGAACTGTCAAAGCGCAATCTGGCCTATCTTCATGTTTTAGAACCCGTAAAAGATAGTGGCAGCCAAATGGTTACAGATGTACCTTTGGTTGCCCCTGCCCTGCGCAAGGCATATTCAGGATTGCTCATCCAGAATGGCGCGCTAACCCTGCAATCAGGTAATGAAGCACTTGCGTCCGGACAAGCCGACGCGGTTACCTTTGGTGTGCCCTATATCGCCAACCCTGATCTGGTAGAACGGTTTGCGGGCGGCATTGCCCTGTAAGACGCTAGCCCGGACACGTTTTTTGCAGGTGGGGTCGATGGCTATACCGACTACCCAACTGGCCAACCAGCGGTGGCCTGACCGGCGGGTTTTATACAGTTCGCCTTTGCGCCGGGATACTCAAACAAAAGAACTCTGGTTAGGTTCTTCTGTTCAAAAATATCCCCGCCGGAGGCATCTGTACTTCAATAAAACAAGCAATTCCGAACTAAACCAGGGATTGCGTACAAAGATGTACGGCAAACTCTGCACTAAATCCTTAGAAAAATGGCGCGGTTGACGGGACTCGAACCCGCGACCCCCGGCGTGACAGGCCGGTACTCTAACCAACTGAGCTACAACCGCGCACTTGTCTGGGCGTCTTCGGTCCGGATAGTGATGGCGCGGTTGACGGGACTCGAACCCGCGACCCCCGGCGTGACAGGCCGGTACTCTAACCAACTGAGCTACAACCGCCCACTACCCGCCCGGATAAACCCGAACGTGAGGGGCGTTCTAGGACTGCAGTTCCTGATCGTCAAGCGTTAGAAATGCAATTCGTCCATATACGTTCAGAAACTTACGCCCATTGCTAGTCCAGCCGATGGTGCTGTCCGTTAATCAGGTGATAGACACAGCCCTGCCCACCCGGAAGCGCCGCCATTTCATCCCAGTCCCCCCCCAGCCACACCCCACGAAGCACCCGCGAAGTAATGCCATGGGTTACAATTATCGCAGGCCTCGTCAGGCTTTCCAAAACAGCATTTGCACGCGCACGAACCGCATCAAAGTTTTCCCCACCGGGGGCCTGAAAATGCCACGAAAACACATCCTTGTCCGCGTTCATCGTTCTTTCCGGCCATTTGGTTGCAATGTCGTCAAAGGTCAGACCTTCCCATTCACCAAACGAAATTTCACACAACCTGTCATCGACTATCGGGGTCAGCCCCACTGGCGCCAAGGCAAGCGCGGCTGTATCAAACGCCCGCCCCTGGGGGCTGCTCATCGCCACCAGATCATCGCGTCCCTTCACGACCGCCTGCAAAATTTCCCCCTGACGCCGGGCCTGTTCGCGCCCCAGATCAGTCAGATCGGAATTCATCCGCCCCTGATGACGCCCGGCAAGGTTCCATTCAGTCTGGCCATGACGCAGCACAAATACTTCCGGGTAATCGGTCATTTGGCATTCCCTAGTCTATGGTGTGGAAAGTGGTGGGTGATGAGAGGCTCGAACTCCCGACATCTTCGGTGTAAACGAAGCGCTCTACCAACTGAGCTAATCACCCGTCCGAGCGGCGTTCTACCCCTGCTTTGCGGTTGGGTGCAAGCCCTTTCTCCGAGCGGATTTACCACAAACCGGAAAAACACCCGTCTTGCCGTCAGCCTAGGTCTACGCACCACGTTCCGCCTTTGATCCAGTCCAAAGACGTGCACCCGCCCCATTGCGACCCAAATGATCGCTTTCGTTATAAAGTGGGCAGATTTCAATCGACAAACAGCCGCAACCAAGACAGCGGCCCATCTGATCTCGCAACCGCACCAACAGCTCGATCCTGTAATCAAGATCAGCCTGCCAGACTTTTGCAGCGTTTTCCCATTCTTTTGCGCTCACCGGACGATTTCGCGGCAATCGATCCAGAACAGTTCGAATCTCTGCAAGCGGAATACCTAGCTTCTGGGCAATTCTGACTATTGACAAACGACGTAATTCAGCGCGATCAAATCTGCGGTGGTTCGCATCAGTACGCCAGCTTTTTATCAGCCCTTCTGCTTCGTAGTAGTGAAGTGTCGAAACCGGAACCCCTGCACGAGCCGCCATTTCACCAACAGACAAATCTTTAGCCAGATTTCGCGCCATTTTAGTTGCCTCAAGTTAACTTGAGTGTACTTTCTGTTCCATTGAGCGGCATTTGCAAAGAAAATTCCAGAAACTTCGGCTGAAAATTTCCCACAGACTATATACACGCAACATGCGTTAGCATCCTTCCAGGGGTCAGCTATCCCGGATTATTCGACAGCTTCCGAAATTGCGTCCGCAACGACCGCTGGTTTATTGCGGCGAATTTTGCAGATCAGAATCTCTGCGTTATCCACGTCCTTGCTGCGATTAACCCTGATTTTTCCCAAGGGGGGGAGGTTCAAAGTTTCCCCGGCCGAAAGCGCATCACCCATTTCTTTCAGTACTGCATCCAAAACACTTTTGATCAGGTTTGGTTTCACACCAGAACTTGTGGCAATGCGCGCAACCATCTCTTTTCTTCGCACCGAAACAACCGGCATTTCGCCCCCACTCAAAACCGAATCTGAAGAAGATACTGCTTTTGCGTGTATAGTATTAGCCTCTGCTGTGGCGGGTTTCGATTTAGCTAATTTGCTGACCATTGCCTGATGCCCGTTTTTGTTTCTGTTGCAAGCAAGGTTAGCGTGCTTAAGTTGTATTATCCACTATTCAATTTCGCGCATTCCCCACCTAACCCAACCAACCAAAAAAAACGGCGCGCCGGAAAGGGCGCGCCGTAATGGCAATTTTGTGGAAAGTCAGATCAGTGCGCCGTAGCTGAAGGCGCGTCGTTTGATTTCAAAGTGGCCTTTGCGCGCGCAGCTTCTTCAGCTTCTTCATCCCACTCCACCGGTTCCGGCTGACGGATAAGCGCGTGTTTCAACACTTCGCTAACATGGGCAACCGGGATGATTTCCAGCCCGCTTTTCACATTATCCGGTATTTCCACCAAATCTTTGGCATTCTCGGCCGGGATCAGAACTACTTTGATACCACCGCGAAGGGCAGCCAACAGCTTTTCCTTCAAGCCGCCGATAGGCAACACATTGCCGCGCAAGGTTACCTCGCCTGTCATGGCAATATCCTTGCGCACCGGAATTTGTGTCAGCACCGAAACGATGGACGTAACCATCCCAACACCTGCCGACGGGCCATCCTTTGGGGTTGCCCCTTCGGGAACGTGAACGTGGATATCCATGGTTTCAAACTTTGGCGGCTTCAAACCGATCTGTGGTGAAATGGAGCGCACGAACGATGAAGCAGCATCGATACTTTCCTTCATCACATCGCCCAGCTTGCCCGTGGTTTTCATCCGTCCCTTACCGGGCAGGCGTAACGCTTCGATAGACAACAGTTCGCCACCAACACTGGTCCAGGCCAGTCCGGTCACGACGCCCACAACATCATCCTGTTCAGCCAAACCATAACGAAACCGTTTAACCCCAAGGTATTCTTCCAGATTATCAGGAACAATCACCACCTGTTCTTCAGCTTTGCGCACAATCCTAGTTACCGCTTTTCGCGCCAGCTTCGCAATTTCACGTTCCAGATTACGCACACCTGCTTCGCGGGTGTAGGTGCGGATGATTTCCAGCAACGCTTCGTCTGTCAGTTTGAACTCATCCTTTTTCAGGCCATGGTTCTTGATCTGTTTCTCGATCAGGTGTTGCTTGGCAATCTCGGATTTTTCATCCTCAGTATAGCCGGCAAGTGGGATAATTTCCATCCGGTCCAACAACGGGCTTGGCATGTTGTAGGAATTTGCCGTGGTCAAAAACATCACGTCAGAAAGGTCATATTCGACCTCAAGATAGTGATCGATAAAGGTCGAGTTTTGTTCCGGGTCCAGAACCTCAAGCATCGCACTTGCCGGGTCACCGCGGAAATCCTGACCCATCTTGTCAATCTCATCAAGCAGGATCAGCGGGTTGGTGGTTTTCGCCTTTTTCAGCGCCTGAATAATCTTACCCGGCATCGACCCGATATAAGTGCGCCGGTGACCGCGAATTTCGCTTTCGTCCCGCACACCACCAAGTGAAATGCGGATGAATTCGCGCCCAGTAGCCCGTGCAACCGATTTTCCAAGGCTGGTTTTACCAACACCTGGTGGGCCGACCAGGCACATGATCGGGCCTTTCAGCTTTTTGCTACGCTGCTGTACAGCCAGATATTCAACGATGCGTTCCTTAACCTTTTCAAGGCCATAGTGATCATCATCAAGGATTTTCTCGGCGCGGCTGAGATCCTTCTTAATCCGGCTTCTCACGCCCCACGGAATGGACAGCATCCAATCCAGATAGTTACGCACAACCGTTGCTTCGGCTGACATCGGCGACATCGACTTCAGCTTTTTGATCTCGGCGTCGGCCTTTTCACGGGCTTCCTTGGATAGTTTGGTTTCCGCAATCCGCGCTTCCAGTTCGGCAACTTCGTTCTGGCCTTCGTCGCCATCACCCAGTTCCTTCTGGATCGCCTTCATCTGTTCATTCAGATAATATTCGCGCTGCGTGCGTTCCATCTGTGATTTGACACGGGTTTTGATCTTTTTCTCAACCTGCAGAACAGACATTTCGCCCTGCATCAGGCCATAGACTTTTTCCAACCGTTCCTCGACAGAAAGGGTTTCCAGCAACTCTTGTTTCTGATCGACTTCCACACCCAGATGCCCGGCAACCAGATCAGCCAGTTTCGCAGATTCGCGCGTTTCTGAAACTGCACCAAGGGCTTCTTCGGGAATGTTCTTTTTGATCTTGGCGTAGCGTTCAAATTCCATTGAAACTGTGCGTACTAGCGCCTCAATAGTGGCGCCATCGCCGGGAATTTCGGCCAGTTCTTCGGCATTCGCCTCAAAAAAATTTTCGTTTTCGATATATTCAGTGATGCGAACGCGGCTGCGCCCTTCAACCAACACTTTCACAGTGCCGTCCGGTAGTTTCAGCAGTTGCAACACATTTGCCAGAACACCTGCATCGTAGATGCCTTCGGATGTGGGATCATCAACACTTGGATCAATTTGGGAAGACAGCAAGATCTGCTTGTCGTCCTGCATCACTTCTTCCAGCGCCTTGACGGATTTTTCCCGGCCGACAAACAGCGGCACAATCATATGTGGAAACACCACAATATCGCGAAGCGGCAGGACTGGGTAGGATTGAGAAAGTTGCTCGGTCATTATTTATCCTTGGTTCCTTGGCAGACAACATGGGCCCCTTACGTTCTGGCGACCCGCATGCCTCCGGTCTTTGGCTATTACATTTGGGGCGCCACCACCCTTCTTTCAAGCATTAACCTGCCATTTGGTTTTTCGCGCAATGTGCCTGCCCACAGCGTTCAGGGCAAGCCAACTTTGCTGTTTGAATCACTAAAAGAAGGCGGAAATTGGGAATGGGCGCAAGAACGGGGTTAAAGTCGTGCATTTTCACCGTGATTAACTGCCTAGCCCGTAACAACTGGTCTAAACCGGTTCAATGTCACCCTGTGCGCGCAAAGCGTGGAATTCGGTCTGGAACTCATCGAAGGAACCATGCGCAATGGCGTCGCGCATTTCAGACATAAGGCACTGGTAATAATGCAAATTATGCCATGTTAACAACATTGAGCTGATCATTTCCTGACTGCGAAACACATGATGCAGGTAAGCGCGCGAATAATGTTGGCAGGCAGGGCAAGCACAGGCCTCATCCAGCGGGCGCGGATCATCCTGATGCCGGGCGTTCTTGATGTTAAGCACGCCACGTCGGGTGAAAACCTGCCCGGTACGCCCGGAACGTGAAGGTAAAACGCAATCCATCATATCGATGCCACGCACCACCGCGCCGACAATGTCGTCAGGTTTACCAACCCCCATCAGATACCTAGGCCGATCAGGTGGCAGCATGTCGGGGGCATAATCCAACACTTCAAACATGGCGCCCTGCCCCTCACCCACGGCCAGCCCGCCAACCGCGTACCCGTCAAAGCCGATATCGGTTAGTTTTTGTGCGCTATCAGCACGTTGATCGTGAAATACGCTGCCTTGTTGTATTCCAAACAGTGCGTGTCCGGGGCGATCGCCAAATGCTTCTTGTGATCGTGCAGCCCAGCGCATCGACATCTGCATAGACGCATGTGCAACGGTTTCTTCCGCCGGATACGGGGTACATTCATCAAAACACATCACGATATCGGAACCCAGCATACGTTGAATTTCCATCGACCGTTCCGGCGTCAGATGGTGAAGCGATCCGTCTATGTGGGATTTGAAAGTTACTCCTTTTTCCGACATTTTGCGCAGCGATGAGAGGCTCATCACCTGAAAACCGCCACTGTCGGTAAGAATCGGGCGATCCCAGTTCATGAACTTGTGTAACCCGCCAAGCCGCTCGATCCGTTCGGCCGTGGGGCGCAACATCAAGTGGTAGGTATTGCCCAGCAGAATGTCAGCTCCGGTTGCGCGCACGTTTTCGGGCAACATCGCTTTTACCGTCGCCGCCGTACCCACTGGCATGAAAGCAGGTGTGCGAATTTCCCCACGTAGCGTAGAAATTACACCAGTACGGGCCTTGCCGTCGGTCGCCTTAAGCTGGAATGAGAATTTTTTTGTCATTGGGCTCGATTAGTACAACAATTGGTGGCTTGCAAACCCAAGCCCGCTGTTAAGGTCCGCTTCTCGCTAAATTAATGTGTGGCTAGATGTTTGTGTTTGGGTGCTATTTGGCTGCTTTCCACTGAAATCTTTCACACAATCATATTTAGGTTTTGAAATGAAGAAAGACCCCCAAACCGTAACTCTTTGGCGACCCGTTGGACCAGAAGAACTGGTTCTGATCGAACAGACTGAAATGAAAGAGTTCCCGCCTCGGTTGCCAGAGCAACCCATATTTTATCCTGTGCTGTCTGAAGGTTATGCAATCAAAATCGCACGTGATTGGAATGTAAAAGCAAGCGGTTCTGGGTTTGTTACACGTTTTGAAGTCCTCAAATCATATCTGGACACATACGAGGTTCAGGAGGCTGGCGGTCGCGCGCACCTAGAGTATTGGATACCTGCAGAAGAGATAAGCGCATTCAATGATGCTATTGTCGGCCAAATTATTGTAACGCAAGAGTTTCGTTAAGCAGAGCAACAGCTATTTGGTTTTGCAAATCTGCCACCCCCCAATGCCACACATGTTTTCACCCAATTCAACATTCGCGCACCTACCCCACTGGACGTCAGCACGCCTATTCCCTATATATTTTGTCAGATATAAATGAGGCCACAATGACTGCCGAACAAAATCCGATTGAGGGCACGCCCCTGATCAAACCATCCAGTACCGATCACCCGCTTTATGACAATGTGGTCGAAGCCTGCCGCTCGGTCTATGATCCTGAAATCCCCGTAAATATCTATGATCTTGGCCTGATATATACCGTCGAGATCAACGACCAGAATGAAGTGAGTGTCCTGATGTCGCTGACAGCACCGGGTTGCCCGGTCGCGGGTGAAATGCCAGGTTGGGTTGCCGAAGCCATCGAGCCCCTTGCGGGCGTCAAACAGGTCGATGTGGAACTGATCTGGGAACCGCCGTGGGGCATGGACATGATGTCAGATGAAGCACGACTTGAACTGGGGTTCATGTAGGTCGGCATGCATTTTTTTGGTGTCATTTCTCGTGGCAAAATCCCTGCTCAGTTGTTCTGGCTGATTATTTCAGGATGCTCGCGCTGCGACCTGACCTAAAATCACGCCACTACGCTTGAGATTACACCAATGCGCGCTTAAGTTACGCGCATAGACCACGAAGGTAACAAAATGTTTGGTATTCCCGGCAAAAAGGCCGTTTCAATCACCCCCGCAGCAGCGGTTCAAATCGCACGCCTGATGGAAAAAGAAGGCCATCAGGGTTTGCGTATTGGCGTCAAAAAGGGTGGCTGCGCGGGTATGGAATACACGATGAACTACGTGACAGAGGTCGATCCCCATGACGAAGTTGTGGAATTTGAAGGCGCGCGGGTGATGATTGCACCAATGGCGCAGATGTTCCTGTTTGGCACTGAAATTGACTATGAAACCGCGTTACTGGAAAGCGGGTTCAAGTTTCGCAACCCCAATGTAGTTGATGCCTGTGGGTGCGGTGAATCTATCAAGTTCGCCGATACCTGATGGCAACCGATCCCGGTTTTCTGGATCACGTAACCGATCTGTTTTCCGATCTGGGGCCAGTGCGACGCGGTCGATTGTTTGGCGGCACATCGCTATATTTCGAAGACGCGATGTTTGCCGTGATATTTGGCGATGCGCTTTATATGAAATCCGACGCCGCCCTTGGCAGGCTCTACGAAAAGGCCGGATCAACGGCTTTTGTTTACGAAACCAGGGCAGGTGCGCGCAGGATCAACGGGCTGATGTCCCTGCCCGACGCAGCACTGGATGATCCTGACGAGGCGCTGATATGGGCGCAACGTTCACTTGTCCCTGCACGCGCTGCAGCGGCTGAAAAACGTGCTGCCAAAGCCCGCAAGGCAGCAAATACATGAGCATTACCCAAAGCGATATTGAATTTGTTCAGGAACTGTTTGCTCCGCTTGGTTCCGTCACTTATCGCAAAATGATGGGTGGTTTGACAATATATCTTGAAGGGCAGGTTTTCGCGATTCTGGACCGGGAAAGAACAGTGTTTCTGAAAGCCAAAGGGGAATTCGCAACAATTCTGGCAGACAGTGGATCGCGCCAATTTGGTGAAGGTGGCAATACAATGGGCTACTGGACCTTGCCCGAAATTGCCGTCGATGATCCTGAAATTGCCTCTGACTAGGCCAAACAAGCCTTATCCCATTTGTAACTTGTCAAATGCGACCACACTGCCAGTTGGTTCACGCGTAAATACTGGCTAAAAGGCCATCAAACCACGGGGAATAGATATTATGATAAATCGTCGCAAA
>Ga0209344_10001181_pt1 | contig 35893 bp, 33 predicted proteins | sample Cruoilmetagenom6_FD_187293 | JGI IMG/M metagenome (GOLD analysis project Ga0209344, IMG submission 187293) | Oil polluted marine microbial communities from Coal Oil Point, Santa Barbara, California, USA - Santa Barbara Oil Seep Sample 6 (SPAdes)... | ecosystem: Environmental > Aquatic > Marine...
CGTGAGGTCACGCAAGACGAGCTTGGCGATATGCTGCCACGCCACGCAAAACAGCGCCCTACCTTTATCAAGAATGTACTCATGGACGTAGACGGACAATCTCGCTGGTGTGACGATGTGACCACGACACAGCGAGAAAGCTGCAATGTGCCAGTGGATAAAGCATTCGACCTTACGCTGAGCGAGCTTACGTCTGTTTACGGTAATGATTGGCAAAACTGGCGCTGGGGTGACCAACACATACTAACCCAAGATCACACACCATTTGGGCAAGTACCCAGCCTTTCACCTTATTTCTCCCTCAGTTCTGAACAGAGTGGTGCCAGCTACACCATCAACGTTGCTGGTAACCGCTATTCGAGTAAAAAAGAACATAGCTCTGGCTTTGGGCCAAGCTATCGTGGCTTATTTGATCTTTCAAATCTTGAAAATTCTCTTTACCTACAACCAACCGGGCAATCAGGCAATATATTCTCTGATCATTATGGTGACATGCTACCACGTTGGCAAAATGGCAATTATTTCAAAATTGAAGGGGATAAAGCCGTGCCAACCAACGCGGTGCATAGCTTGACGCTTAAGCCGCGAGAACATGAGTAACGTCGCAACGTTCAATTAAAATAGCCCACAGATCAAAAGTAGGTCTTTTCACCACTCGAAATGCCTTTATACTAACCTTAAACGTACGGTGTAGGGAAAATGAACTATGGAATTTGTCGATCCCAGTCTTCAAATGTGGCTAACTTTCGGTGTCATTGTCGTCGCGGTGTCGCTTTATACCTATGACAAAATTCCGCTTGAGTTCTCTTCCATTGCAACCGTTGCATTCCTACTCATCATGTTTCACTTTATGCCTGTGTTTGACACAGCGGGCACCCCGCTCCTTACACCACGAGACCTCTTAAAAGGCTTCGCAGACCCCGCGCTCATTACCATTTTAGCGCTGTTGGTCGTAGGACAAGGCTTGGTGCAAACAGGTGCGCTAAACTCAGGCGCAAGGTTGATGGTAAAGCTTGGCAATAGTTGGCCGCGTCTTGTGATCCTCATTACTATGCTCGTGGTGATGATCGTCTCAGGTGTTTTGAACAACACGCCCGTTGTGGTGATCTTCATCCCGATCCTCTCTGTTCTGTCTGAAAAACTCGGCAAAAAAGTCTCCTCCGTGATGATGCCGCTGTCTTTTGTGGCGATCCTCGGCGGCAACCTCACGCTTATCGGATCCAGCACCAACTTGCTTGTGGCTGGTAGCTACAGTGCAACAACAGGCGGTGAGATAGGCTTTTTTGACTTTTTAGTACCAGGCCTTGTGCTTGCAGGTGTTGGCTTGCTCTATGTACTGTTTGTGGCACCGCGCTTGCTAGTAGACCGCGCAAGCCTCGCTAACAAGCTAGCAAAAGGACGCGGTAAGCAGTTCCTCTTTCAAATGGAAGTGTCCGAGGACAGCCACCTTAACAACCAAACTGCAGTCGCAGGGCTTTTCCCCGGCATAAAAGACGTGACCATTCGGATTATTCAACGCGGCAATGAGAAGTTCTTACCGCCCTATGACGACATTACGTTAGAACCGGGTGATATTGTACAAGTGGCAACCACACGTGCAGTAATGACAGAAATATTAGGTTCATCCTCGACGGCGCTGACCGATGCAACGGGTGAGAGCCTAGACGGCGATGACGATGAAAAGACAACCGGACGTCAAGTGATGGCAGAAGCCGTAGTTGCCCCAGCCTCAAGGATGGACGGGCGCACACTCGCGGGTACAGGCTTTAGAGCTCAAACAGGCTGTACAGTGATAGGTGTTCAACGCCGTAGCCGTATGATCCGCGCCGCTCTGCATACACTGCGTCTTGAGGCAGGCGACACGCTCCTCGTCATGGGAGACCGTGTCAATGTATCCGAGCTAAGGAACAACACAGACGTCTTGCTAATGGAATGGTCTACCAGTGAATTGCCCTTGACCGCTTTTGCCCTCAGGGCACAGCTTATCTTTGGCTTGCTTGTCCTCACCGCTGCGACAGGCCTACTGCCTATTGTTGTCGCTGCCCTCGCCGCAGCTATCGTCATGGTCGGTACTGGCTGCATGAATGTACGCCAAGCTGCGCGTGCTTTTGACCGCCGCGTATTTGCCATTGTCGGTGCCGCCATAGCGCTTGGCACCAGCTTACAGGCAACAGGTGGCGCAGAATGGATCGCCCATCAAGTGATTGTAGGCTTAGCGGGCGCGCCCGACGCGGTTATTCTGTCAGCTTTCTTCCTAATGGTAGCCTTGCTGACCAATGTATTATCCAACAATGCGACAGCCGTTCTTTTTACGCCTATTGGAATTTCTGTTGCAAACGGCATGGGCATTGACCCGATGGTGTTTGTGGTGGCAACCATCTTCGCCGCCAACTGTTCTTTTGCGACACCGATTAGCTATCAGACCAACCTACTCGTAATGGGGCCAGGTCATTATACCTTTGGTGATTTCATGAAGGTTGGTACACCGCTACTCTTCTTGCTTTGGGTTACGTACAGCCTGTTCGCCCCTTGGTATTATGGACTGTAGACCCTTTCCAAACTTAATTGACCTATTTGACAAGGAGTATTTTTCACGGTGACCAGGAAGGTTTTAAAATTTGATGTGGTTCATCATATAAAAAACATGACGCTGACAGCGAGGAAAAGAGCCTTGCCGAAGGTAGGGTCAAGCCACCTTTCTGGTGTATCACGCTTCTTGCCTGATAGCCCGCATCACCCTGCAAAGCGTTCCTACCAGAAAGGTGGCTTGAGCCCTATCAAATTGAGACAACTAAGTCTGGAAAGGGTCTAGATGACAGAGGTCGGACAACAATTCCCACAGTTTTACATTACCGCGAGCAATGCTTGCCCGTATTTGTCGCAGCGTGAAGAGCGCAAAATTTTCACAGAGCTATCTGGCCCTGACGCCGCTGCCCTAAGCGAATCTCTTGGCAAGGTCGGTTTTAGACGGAGCCAATCGGTCGCATACCGCCCCGCCTGTGAAGATTGCCAAGCTTGTATTTCAGTGAGAGTGCGTGCACAGGATTTTACGCTCAGCAAAAGTATGAAGCGCATCATGCGGCGCAACACGGATATCAAAGCCCAAGTCGCACCCCTTGCAGCTACAGATGAACAATACGCACTACTCAACACCTATTTAAAGTCTCGCCATCATGATGGCACCATGGCTGACCTGTCACAAACTGAATATGTGGAGATGGTTGAAAGCAGCCCTGTTGCTACGCATTTGATCGAATATCGGACAGTAATGGACCGTAAGCTGATCGCAGCCGCCCTCACCGATACGCTCAGTGATGGTTGTTCAATGGTTTATAGCTTTTTCGACACCAACGAAGACCCGCGCGGCCTTGGCAATTATATTATTTTGGATCATATCAAACGAACTGCTGATAGCGGCCTAGACTATGTCTATATGGGATATTGGATTAAACAGAGCCCTAAAATGAATTATAAAGCACGTTTTCAGCCTATGGAGCGACTAGGGCCTGAAGGCTGGTTCCCCCTCAAATCCGAGGAAGAATAGAACTATTGTATTAAAAGCGGGTGTCACGCTTGCGAATGCACTCAAAGTTGATTAGGTTTTTTCCAAAGGAAAATTACATGACCAAGAAATCCACAAAGGCCTCTTCTCCAAAGCCACAAGTAACGCGCGTCGATCGTCGCAATTTGCTTCGCGGTCTCGGTGCTGTCGGTGCTGCCACTGCCCTCGCTGCATGTTCCGATAGCAGCAACGCTGACTGCGCCGTTGTGGACGGCGGAAATACGCTCGCCAAAAAGCGTTCCCTTAAAATGGTGACCTCTTGGCCTAAAAACTTCCCTGGACTTGGCACTGGCGCTAACCGCGTTGCTGCACGGATCAAAGAGATGTCTGGCGGCATGATCGATATTAAGGTTTATGCGGGCGGCGAGCTTGTGGGCGCGCTAGGTGCGTTCGACGCAGTAAGCGAGGGCAAAGCAGACATGTACCACTCTGCTGACTATTACTGGCAGGGCAAGTCACAAGCCTTTAACTTTTTTGCAGCTGTCCCCTTTGGCATGAACGGCCACGAGATGAGCGCATGGATACAACAGGGCGGCGGTCAAGAGCTATGGGACAAGCTATCTGGTAGTTTTAATATCAAACCCTTGATGGTTGGCAATACCGGCGTACAGATGGGCGGTTGGTACAAACGCGACATCAACACATTAGATGATTTTCAGGGTCTGCGCATTCGCATGCCAGGTCTTGGTGGTGCGGTGATGGATAAACTGGGCGCAACCCCAGTAACAAAGCCGGGTAGCGAGCTATTTCAAGCGCTAAGCCAAGGCAACATCGACGCAACCGAGTGGATTGGCCCGTGGAATGATTTGGCCTTTGGTTTTCACACCATCGTCAAAAATTATTATTATCCTGGCATTCATGAGCCGGGCGCTAACCTAACGTTAGGCCTTAACTTGGAACTATGGGATGACCTAAGCGACGAGGAGCAAGCTATTTTTGCTGCCGCCGCCGCTGAAGAACATGGTCGATCCCGCGCTGAGTTCGATGCACAAAACGCGCGCGCGCTCGCCACACTGGTAGAAGAACATGATGTGCAGCTTAAAACATTTTCCGATGATATTTTGCGCCGCATGAAGGTTGTAGCCGAAGAGGTACTAACAGAAACCGCAAAAGCTGATGCAAGTACCAACGAAATTTATCAAAGCTACACCAGCTTTATGAAAAGCTTCAAGGGCTGGAACGCGATCTCTGAGCAAGCCTATGCACGAGCACGTGACCTGTAGGCCATGCTCAACAAATTTGCAGTTGCCCTAAATAGAACGGCGGATAGTTTTGATGCTTTTAACGAGCATTTGGGTCGAGTCCTGTTTATCACCCCGCTTTTGTTGATATTGGTGCAATTTTCAATTGTTTTGATGGTCTATATTTTTGCCCTTGGTTCGATCATGCTGCAAGAAAGTCTTCAATACATCAATGCCTTGATGTTTATGGGTGCCGTTGGCTACACCGCACTGCAAGACGAACATGTGCGAGTAGATATTTTCTATTCCAACATGAAAAGACCGCAAAAAGATTGGGTAAACTTGCTGGGGTCTTTGTTTTTGTTGATGCCGACTATTTGGCTGCTTTGGGATATCTCTGTGCCCTATGTTGGCGCGAGTTGGGAGATAAAAGAAGGCAGCCCAGAAACAGGCGGTTTACATTTTGTTTACTTGCTTAAGGGCACCATCATCCTATTCTGCTTCAGTCTAAATGCCGCTGTCGCCAGCACTATCATCCGTCTCAGCTTGAAAAAAGCCTGCGCCTTTATGAATAAGGAGCAAGCATGATGGACATGAGCATGGTTTATACGCTTTTGATGTTCGGCACCCTCTTCTTGTTTTTAATGACAGGCTTTCCTGTAGCCTTCACACTTGCTGGCACGGCAGTTCTGTTCGGTGCGATTGGCATCATCAATGGTACGTTTGATCCCGTCTTTTTAGAGCTGCTGCCAAACCGTATTTATGAAAACATCATCCGCAATGAACTATTGTTCGCGGTACCCCTGTTTATCTCTATGGGCGTAATGCTGGAGAAATCCCGCGTGGCAGAAGATCTTTTGGATAGTATGGGCAGTCTTTTTGGCTCACTACGCGGCGGTCTTGGTATCTCTGTCACCATTGTAGGGGCCCTGCTAGCGGCCTCCACAGGCATCGTGGGGGCAACGGTTGTTACCATGGGTCTGTTATCACTGCCTACAATGCTCAAGCGCGGATATGACCCCTGCCTTGCCACAGGCTCTATAGCCGCTGCTGGCACGTTGGGGCAAATCATCCCACCGTCTATCGTGCTTATTTTACTGGCGGACGTGTTGTCGTCTTCGTGGCAATTAGCTCAAACCAATAACGGTATTTTCTCTCCGCTGCCAATGAGCGCGGGTGAACTGTTTGCTGGTGCGCTTATCCCAGGGCTTACGCTTGTTGGCCTTTACATCATTTATCAAATTGCTATGGCGGTCTTTAAACCTGAAACCAGCCCTGCCATGCCGCGTGATGCTGACCATCAGATTGATAAGCGCTTTATTATGCAAGTTTTAAAAGCACTGGTGCCACCACTCGCACTTATCGTGTCAGTTCTTGGCTCCATTCTCAGCGGTATCGCAACGCCCACCGAGGCCGCAAGCGTGGGAGCTGTTGGTGCTATACTGCTTGGTGCGATCCGCGTGGATGACACACGTGCAAAACCTTTTGTCTTGACGATTGCAGCGCTTATTGGCTTGCTGGTCATCGCAGGCTCAGCTGACCTTCGCCTCGCCCGCGCGGATGTCACTACTTTCGACCAAATCGCCTTTTACACAGCGATTGCACTGACCGCGATTGTGACTTACGGGCTGTTGCTGGCACTAAAGCGTACATGGCAACATGATGTGTTGAAAGAGGTGCTCAAAAGTACGGTCAGCATGTCTACCATGATCTACACCATTCTTATTGGTGCTGCGCTCTTCTCGCTGGTATTTAGGGGTTACGGCGGCGATGAAGCCATTGAGCAAATCCTTGAAAGCATGCCAGGCGGGCAACTAGGTGCGCTTATTGTGGTGATGTTAGTGATGTTCTTCCTAGGATTTTTCTTAGACTTTATTGAGATAACCTTTGTGGTTGTTCCTATCGTAGCGCCTGTTTTGCTAGCGATGGATGGTACGCTGGGGCCTATTTGGTTGGGCGTATTGATGGCGATGAACTTGCAAACCAGTTTCCTAACGCCTCCCTTTGGCTTCGCGCTATTTTACTTGCGCGGTGTGGCACCAGAAAGCGTCAAAACTCGCTCCATCTACCGCGGGGTTTGGCCTTATGTGTTTATTCAGCTTTTTGGATTGCTGTTGCTAGCGCTGTTCCCAGAGATGGCAACATGGCTACCTAAACAACTATTTGGTTAAAACCACGGCTCAGCATCCGGGTTATCCTCATAGAATTTATCAACCAACTTGCCAGCTTTTTCTTGCTGCTTTTTACTCAACAACCCTTGCAAGGCTGTAGCCTCACCCTCCGCTTTTTCGTTCCAGCCATACATACTCAACAAGAACCACTTATAAGCGACGATTAAGTCCTTCTTCACACCTAGGCCTTCCCTATATATCTCACCAAGGTAATATTGCGCGAAATCATCACCAAACTTTGCAGCTTTAACGAAGAAATCGTGCGCTTTTTTGTAATTTTTACCGACTTCAACCCCTTGATAGTACATCAAACCAGCAGAAGATGCGGCGATTGCAGCATCCATACCACTGCCTGCGGCAGCCTGTTCATACCAATAGAGCGCTTGCGATGCATTTTTTGCCGTACCTTCGCCACTCATATAAAGATCAGCGAGATACCCTTTCGCAGGCATATATCCGCCATTAGCGGCAAGGGATATTTGGCGAAAACCTTCTTCCTTGTCCTGAGGACCGCCTTGGCCTCTGGCTAGGAAGTGTCCATACCAATGTTGCCCATAAGAATTACCGCCAAGAGCCGCACGTTGATACCAATATCGTGCGACTACCAAATCCTCGGTCACACCTTGAGCCATTTGGTACATGTAACCAACAGAAGCCTCAGCATTAGAGTATTTTTTCTCAGCTGCACGCTTATACCAAGCCATGGCCTGTCCATAATCAAGCTCGCGACCCTTAGCTTCATGATACATTATACCCAAATCATACATACCCGCGGCACTGCCTCGCTCTGCTGCTTTGGTAAAATTATAAAAGGCTTTGCTGTAATCTTTGGAGACCCCCATTTCATACAAATACATCCGACCGAGTGCATCAAAAGCGTTCGCATAATTTTGGGCTATAGCTTCTTCATAAAGCTTCTTAGCTTTTTTATAATTAATTGAAGTGCCCCTACCATAAGCATAAGCATTACCTAAGTTGGCTAAAGCAGAATCAAAGCCTTGGTCCGCTGCACGTTTGTACCACTTGAAAGCTTGAGCAAAATCTCGAGTTACGCCTTTCCCACTTGCGTATAACACTCCCAGTCCGTTCTGGCCCACAGCAGCACCAGCGTCAGCAGATGCTTGATACCAATAACGTGCAAGGTCATAGTCCACAGGCGACCCCATGCCCATATGATACATATAGCCCAAATTTCCTTTGGCTGTAGGGTTACCAGTTGTATTGATTAGATGTCGCCACCAATAAAGCGCTGAACTATAATTTTGAGCAACACCGTCACCTTCTAAATAGGCGTCTGCTAGGTCAAACTGGGCATTACTATCCCCTGCTTCAGCGCGGCTTATCAGGTTTTGAACATGTGCAGACTGGGCATAAGATAAGGGAGAAAACGCCACAAAGCTTAGCGCTACTAGGGCCATTAAAGCTAACTTTCTAAACATTGTCATTCTCCTTCTGGTATGTCTGCGTCCTCTATATAAATTTGAAACTCTGCTTGAAGTGCCGCGAATTTTTCTTCACCCAGTTCTTGTTTCATTCTTTCAATTTCGTTGAAAGCGGGAGCGTAATCGTTCACTGATGCTAGGCTTAACCACATCAGGGCTTGCAAGTTATCTTTCTCAACGCCACTGCCGTTTCTATAAAATTTTCCATATGTGTACTGCGCTTCAGAGTTTCCGTCGAGTGCAGCGGATGCAACAAGCTCCAGCGCGATCACTTCGCTTTTAATGACCCCGCGACCCTCCATATACATACGCCCCAAATAGACCTTCGCTGTGATATGACCGTTTTCGATAGCTTGCTGGTACCATACAGCGGCGAGCTCTTCGCTCATCTCAACGCCCAAACCCACTTCAAAGCTGTAACCTATAGCAAACTGCGCTTTTTCTTGGCCCTGAGCGGCCGCTGCAAAATACAATTCCAGAGCAGTGTCATCGCTTTGCTCAACACCTCTACCGTAAAAATACATATCACCAAGTAAAGTTTGGCTATCCGCGTTGCCTTGCTCCGAAGCAAGCGCGAAGAGCTCCGCCGCTTTTGCAAAGTCTTGCTCAACGCCTTGGCCGCTATAATATAAAATCCCCAAGTTGTTCTGAGACGCTGCGAGCCCTTGCTCGGCTGCTAGAGAAAACCATTTAGCCGCCTCAAAGTAATCTTGTGTGACGCCGAGACCTTGAACATAGCTTACACCAACATCATGTTGGCCGACCATATCCCCCGTTTCAGCCCGCGCCATTTCCAGCGCAAAGGTTTCTTCTGCATTAATGGTGGCTTCAGCATCAATTTCTGCGATTTGCTTTTGTAGGTTTTGGTCCAAGAACCAAAGCACAACAAGCAACACCATTGCAGCACCAACAACATACCAAAGTTTTTTAAAAGCCATAGCTCATCCCCAATTCACAAGCAGGATACACTACTTTTCGCGAAATTACCCTGAAAACTTGTTATTGCGCGGGAAGCCCATTGGCGGCAATCGCCCAGCATTGCCGCGTTTTCCAGTCCATGGTTCAAGCTCAGTTTCCGTGCGGGTACGGTTTCCGTCGCCGCCCATAGGCCAGCTAAGGCCGTCTTCAGCAGTGAACATCATGACATCGCTCAAGCCGCCGTCTTTATAGCGCTGCAGCGCAACACCTTGACCGCGGTTCATCACAGGTAGCTCATCTTGGCCAAACACCAGTAGCTTACGATTATCACCGATTACCGCAATGGTATCGCCCACTTGCGGGATACAGTGCGTGGCAATTGCCTCTCCTGGCAAGTTTAGGATTTGCTTGCCAGCTTTTTTGGTCGCTACTGCGTTATCCGCCTCAACAAAGAAACCTTTACCAACAGAGGATGCAACGAAAAGCTTAGTACCGGGCGTATAGGGCAATATGCCAACAATCTCGTCATTGTTATCCATATCAACCATCAACCGTACTGGTTCGCCGTGACCGCGCCCACCGGGCAGTTTATCTCCGCCGAGCGTATAAATACGACCAGAGCTGCTGAACAAGAATATTTTATCAGTGGTTTGCGTATGAAAGCGGAAACGTTCGCTATCACCGTCTTTAAACTTAAGCACTTCATCAGGAGATGTATGGCCTTTCAGCGCGCGTACCCAACCACGAAGAGAGCAAACAACCGTAATCGGTTCTTTCTCGATCATCGCCTCAAGCGGAATAGCTTCCATCACTGGTGCTTCACCAAACTGACTGCGGCGTTTGCCAAGCTCTGTTTTAGGACCGAAGGCTTTTTTCAGCTCTGTAACACTGTCGCCAATAGCAACCCACTGCAGCTGTTCGCTACCAAGCAGCGCGAGAATGCCAGCGCGGTCCTCTTCTAGTCCGCTATGCTCGGTTTTGATCTCAACTTCTTCCAACTTACGAAGAGCACGCAGTCGCATGTTTAAAATAGCTTCGGCTTGCACTTCGGTTAGCTTAAAAGCCTCCATCATGAAGGATTTAGGGTGATCTTCCTCACGGATGATGCGAATGATCTCATCAAGGTTGATATAAGCAATGAGGTAACCAGATAGGATCTCAAGGCGTCGCTCTATTTTTTCGAGGCGATAGCGATTGCGGCGTAGAAGCACGATCACTTGATGCTCAAGATATTGATCTAAAACCTCTTTTATTGATAATACCCTTGGTCTTTGGTTGATATCAATAACATTCATATTGAGTGAAAAGCGCGATTCTAACTCAGTGAATTTGAACAGGCTCTCCATCAAAATCTTCGGGTCAATGGTGCGATTTTTTGGCTCGAACACAACCCGTATAACATCGGTAGATTCGTCCCGCACATCGGTGAGGATAGGCAGTTTCTTATCATTTATAAGCTCTGCAACCTTCTCAATCAGCTTCGACTTTTGAACCATGTAAGGAATTTCGGTGACAACGATGTTATACTGACCGCGTCCGATGTCTTCAATTTCCCATTTTGCACGAACACGGAACGAGCCACGACCTGTGGTGTAGCTTTCCACGATGCTTTCTGGGCTCTCAACGATAGTGCCACCTGTTGGGAAATCTGGACCTTTAATTTTATTAACAATTGTTTGGATACGAACCTGTGCTTCAGGTGCTTCAGGATCAAGCTCGCGCGCCTTCAGCGTTTTATACTTAGCATCGATCAGCAGTTGCAGGGCATCCGCTATCTCGCCAGCATTATGGGGTGGGATGCTGGTTGCCATGCCCACGGCGATACCCGTTGCACCGTTTGCCAGCAGATTCGGAAATCCACCAGGCATCACGACAGGTTCTTCTTCTTCGCCGTCATAGGTGGGGCGCAGGTCCACTGCGTTCTCTTCAAGCCCTTCCATCAGGACTTGAGCAACTTCTGTCATCCGTGCTTCGGTGTACCGCATCGCAGCCGCATTATCGCCGTCGATGTTACCAAAGTTGCCCTGCCCGTCAATGAGCGGATAGCGCACAGAAAAGTCCTGCGCGAGGCGCACCAAAGCGTCATAAACAGATTGGTCACCGTGTGGGTGATATTTACCGATGACATCGCCGACCACACGAGCACATTTTTTGAAGCCCGATTTCGGGTCCAACTTAAGCAAACGCATGGCATATAAAAGGCGGCGGTGAACAGGCTTCAAGCCGTCCCGCACATCAGGCAGCGACCGTGACATGATGGTGGAGAGTGCATAAGCCAAATACCGCTCAGAAAGGGCCTCGCCGAGCGGTGTTTCGATGATTTTATCTGGATCCGAATGTATACTCATGGGGCAATTATAGCGCATGCTGCGCAGCAATCCACAACATGTTGTGGGTTATGCACATTTTTTTTACTTTTTTTGCCCTTTTAGGTGCAAAAGTGAGACTGCCGGAGTGTGTTCGCTGGTTAAATGAGAAAATTCATAAGGCGAGACCGTGCTTGTGGCATCTCTTTACCTGTAACTTGCCACACATGCCGTGCGAGGAAAAAACCTGTTAGTTGCATACCTGCGTGACAATCAGCAAGGGTGATATCAGCACTGCTATCTAGCAAAAATGCTGGCAGTGGCAACATTCGTGTTTTATACGGTTCGCCAGCCTCTGCTGAAACCGCTCTACCTGACTTTGGTGATACATAAATCAAATTATTTAAAGCACCTGTTGAGACACACTCGCTGAGATCAAGACCAAACCCCATCTCTTGCAGCACAGCTGCCTCCATCCGCACTAGGGATGATGCGACAACGCTCAAGTCGGCCTCTTCACTTTCTAGAACAGCTAAAAAGCCCTTGAACCCTTCATACAAAGGCAGGTGCGCTTCGCGCTCCGCCAGCGCAGAGGTGAGTGTGCTGCACATAGCAGACATAGCAGCTAAGCGTTTTGGTTGGTCTAAAATGATACCAAGCGGTGAGTGCATAAGCTCGCTAGTGAAGCGACCAAGGTTCTCTTCAATGCGCGAACGCCATGTAACTTTTAATAAATTTCCGGGTTGAAGCTCACCGCGCTTGCGGCGGCCTGCTCCGCCTTTAACGTACCCACGGTGGCGACCATGTGTGGGGGTAAACACCTCTAACACAACATCGGCTTCACCGTGACGGCGCACCGCCAAAACCAATCCTGTGTCTTGCCATTCCACCCGTTAAGTCCTTATTATTCCACGTAATCTAGGCCCATATCCTGATAGACATATTTATCGTCTGCCCAGCGCTCTGTCACACGCACATGCAAAAAAAGATGCACTTTAAAGCCAAAGTTTTCTTCCATATCTTCACGCGCCATAGTGCCAAGACGCTTTAGCATCGTGCCACCCTTACCAATGACTATGCCCTTCTGGCTTTCGCGCTCTATATGAATAACTTGCTCAATCCGCACGGAGCCGTCTTTACGCTCTTCCCATTTTTCCGTCTCAACGTTGGTAGCGTAAGGTAGTTCATCGTGCAAACGCAGATAGACCTTCTCGCGGGTGATTTCAGCCGCTAACAATCGCAACGTAACATCAGCCACTTGGTCTTCTGGATACATCCAAGGGCTAAGAGGCGCGCGCTTGGCAAGCTCTGCCATCAGGTCAGAGACCCCATCACCTTTCAGCGCAGAGATCATAAAGATCTCAGAGAACACACCCGTTTCACTGAATGTTTGTGCAAGAGCCAAAAGCTTCTCGCGCTTCATGCCATCGATTTTGTTGAGCGCTAAAATAACCTGTTTATCCTGAGACTTGAGCGTTTCAATGATGGCCTCAACCTCTTCGGTCATACCATTCCAAATATCCACCAGCAGAACAACCTCTTCGCTGTCTTCCGCGCCGCGCCAAGCAGCGCTTACCATCGCGCGATCAAGACGGCGTTTCGGTTCAAAAATGCCAGGGGTATCAACAAAAACTAGCTGGGTATCGCCAGTCATCGCGATACCAGTGATCCGCGTGCGCGTGGTTTGCACTTTATGCGTAACAATAGCCACTTTGGTGCCAACAAGTGCGTTCAAAAGTGTTGATTTTCCTGCATTTGGTGCACCGATAAGAGCAACAAAGCCACAGTGTGTAGCCCCTTCACTTGTTTGTGTTTCACTGCTCATTTATGTTTGCTCCACTTGGCCTAGCAGTTCTTTCGCTGCGGCTTGTTCTGCGGCGCGCTTTGATGTCCCAGAGGCTTCAGCGAAGACTCCGTCATCCAAACTCGCCCGAATGATAAATTCAGGATTATGGTCGGGGCCTGAGCGCCCAACCTCAGTATATGTTGGCAAGTTTTGGTCGCGTGCTTGCGCCCATTCTTGTAATTGTGTTTTTGCGTCTTTTTCTACGCCTACTTCAGTGCGCAGTAGCCCTTGCCAGTGCTGCTTGATAAAACGCTCTGCAGCGTCGTAACCCGCATCTAAATAAAGTGCGCCAATGAGCGACTCTACGATATCAGCCAGCACCGCGGGTTTGGTCGCAGCGCCTTCAGCGGCTGCCGCTTCAGCGAGGTTGATATGCTCAGCCAGACCTAATTTTTCCGCGATCACCGCAAGGGTTTTCCCCTGTACAAGCGATGAGTAGCGACGGTTTAACTTGCCTTCATCATCAGCGGGGAACTCTGCATAAACCCATGTGGATACCACCAAGCCAAGTACACGGTCCCCCAAAAACTCTAGACGTTGATAATTTTCAACACCAGAAAGCGATGGATGGGTTAGCGCAAGCGCAAGTAGGCTCTTATCCTTGAACACATGGTCCAAGATCGCCTCTACTGCTTGTTGGCTATCCTTGCTCATTGTCTCAGCTTTCCGCGCATTCTGCGCTAATGACCACCACAGCTGTTGCCCATGGCTTATCGTCGGACATACTGAGCTTTATATCAGCTTTTGCCCCACGCGGCAGTATCTTGTTTAAAACGGTAAGGGCGCCACCAGAAAGCGTAATGCTGGGTGCGCCGAGTGCATCGTTTGTGATATTTATATCAGTCCAGGTTACGCCGTTTGCAATGCCTGTCCCTAGCGCCTTTACACAGGCTTCTTTTGCTGCCCAGCGTCTTGCGTAGGCAGCGTTTGCACCATTACCACGCGCATCACAAGCTTTAATTTCAGTGTCTGTAAAAATCCGAGTTTTGAAGGTATCACCTTTTCGCTCTAAAGAACTGGTGATCCGATCAATTGAGATAATATCTGTGCCTAGGCCAAGAATGCTCATGTTATGCCCTTGCCTGATCCATCAGGGCGCGCATGCGCTTGATAGCAGCTTCAAAACCAACAAAGATAGCCTCTCCCACCAAGAAATGTCCGATGTTCAGTTCCTTGATCTCACGAATTTCTGCAATTGGCGTCACGGTTTCATAGCAAAGACCGTGCCCTGCGTGCATCTCAAGTCCCAATTCAGAACCCATCTTCACGCCGTTTTTTATACGCTCCAGCTCCACTGCGCGGGCGTCGCCCTCTGCGTCGCAGTATGCGCCTGTGTGCAATTCAACCACGGGAGCCTTAAGCGCAACTGCTGCTCTCAGTTGTTCTTCGTCTGCATCAATGAACAGGCTCACTCGCGACCCTGCATCGTTTAATTTCGCAACGTAAGGTTCCAGTGTCTCAAAAAGCCCTGCTACATCCAAACCGCCTTCAGTTGTCACTTCTTGACGTTTTTCAGGCACTAAACACACCGCATGAGGTTTATGACGAAGCGCTATATCTAGCATCTCTTCGGTGGCTGCCATCTCAAGATTGAGCGGTACCGACAGGCGCGCCACAAGCGCATCAATATCAGTGTCAGAGATATGACGACGATCTTCTCTTAGATGCGCGGTGATGCCGTCTGCGCCTGCCTGCACCGCAAGAAAGGCCGCTCGAATAGGATCAGGGTGCATGCCGCCACGTGCGTTGCGAATGGTTGCCACATGGTCAATGTTAATGCCTAAGCGTAGTTTATTCGGCATTGTTACTCTCCAATTGTTTCGCGCGCTCTCTGGCTTCGCGTCTTTGGGCTCTACGGTCTTTATAGCGCCTTAATACGGTTCTGAGTGGAAAATAAACAAGGAACCAAACAACAATAACCAACGGAATGCTACCAACCATCAAAGGCAAGAAAAACGTATCGAAAGTATCCATGAAATGCTCACGCAGCATCGACCATTCAAAAGCCGGTAATTCACCCGATACAGTCGTGCCAGTTATTGTGACACCAACCTTATATGTAATGGCGAAAATGAAGGGGAAGGTCCATGGGTTGCCAACGGCTGTGCCAATCACAGATGCGAGATAATTACCCCGCACGATGAAGGCAAGCCCCATTGCGAGCAAAAAGTGAAACCCTAAAAACGGTGTGAAAGAGAGTGCTGCACCGCAAGCAAAGCCCGCCGCAATTGCATGAGCTGAGCCTGGAAGTCGCGCAAGGCGGTGCCCCCAATAATTAAACGCACGGTTTACGCCTCGCTCAGGCCACAGCCAATTGCGAAGTTTTCTACCCGTTGGTTCTTTATGACGACGTTTAAATAGCACTTAATTTCTCTTGTTAGCTTTTAAGACCACGACTTCCAGGCTTGATAGCAGGAATGGCTTTCAGCGCATCTGGTAGCGCGTCTACTTCGTAGGTTGGAGCATCCATTGCAACAAGCGAATATACGGGCGCACCCACATCCGCTGTGCCGTTGGAGCGATCAATAAGACAACCAGCAGCAACCACATCCCCGCCCCACTCGCGTATCACTTTAATACATTCGCGCGAAGAAAGACCTGTTGTGATGATATCTTCCATCATCAGTATTTTCGAACCTTCCGGGATTTCAAAACCACGGCGCAGCGCAAATTCACCTTCAACCCGCTCGGTAAAGATACCCGGTACATTTAGCTGCCGTGCCATTTCGTAACCGACTATTACACCACCCATAGCTGGCGATACAACGAGGTCAATTTCCACACCGTCTGCTCTCATACGGTCTGCGAGCGCGCCGCAAAGGCGCTCAGCCCTCTTTGGGTCCATCAAAACGCGTGCACACTGACAATAAACAGGGCTACGCAAGCCGCTAGAAAGTTTAAAATGACCCTCAAGCAATGCACCTGAGCTACGAAATTCTTCCAACACTTGATCTTGGTTCATGATTTATCCTATTGCTTTAGTTGCGCCGATTTCGGCGATTTATCGGTAGGTCCTGTGATCCGTTCTACGGATGCTATCAGCGGATTTACTCTCAGCGCACGTGAGATATCACTAAGATGCTTCACGTCACGCACTTCAACATCCACGATCATCACGTAAAACTCTGGGTCACGACCTGAAATTTCCACATTTGCGATGTTCCCACCGCGCTTGGCCACGTTATCTGCAATATTAGCGAGTGCGCCTGTTTCGTTGACCACATCTAAACGTAGGCGACCAGCGTAAAAAGCATCGCGGTCACCGCCAGCGCTCTCCCATGACAGGTCTACCCATTTTTCAGGTTGGCTATCAAACATATGCAGTTTGGCACAGTCGATGGTATGTACTTCCACGCCCTTGCCACTCACGCGAATTCCCACGATACGATCGCCGCGCACAGGATGGCAGCAGTCTGCCAAATGCACAGCAGAGCCTTTTTCAAGACCGTGAATTGGTATGGCATGTTTGCTGGTACCAGCCTTTTCCCAGTCATGGTGGACCGCTGGTAGTGCCTTGTCGTCTGCGTTTGATTTATAGCCAGGGAACGCCGCACGTAAAATCTCATCTTCATCCAAGCGACCTTGTCCAACAAGCGCATAAAGCATGTCGAGATCATCCATATTTAGGACTTTAGCAGCTTCTTTAATCACTTGAGTAGTATAATCTAAACCATTACGTTTACAGGCTTTTTCAACAAGGGTCACACCCAATTCTTTATAGTCTTCCACCTGTTGATCGCGAGCATGGCGGCGAATGGCGGACCGTGCCTTACCTGTCACGACAAAGCTTTCCCAGCGCGCTGATGGTGCCTTAGTGTCAGAGGTCAAAATCTCAACTTGGTCACCGTTTTGCAGGTGATGACGGAGCGGAACCATACGGCCATTGACCTTTGCCCCACTGCAGCGCTCACCCACCTCGGTGTGCACTTGAAAAGCAAAATCCACAGGCGTACTACCAGATGGCAGAGAAATAAGTTCACCCTTCGGCGTAAAGCAAAAAACCTGATCTTGGAACATATTAAGTTTAGTATGTTTCAAAAACTCTTCAGGGTTTTCCGCCTCTTCCAAAATTTCAAGAAGCTCCTGCATCCAGCGATATTTGACCGCACCGTCTGCCCCTTTTTCACCACGCTTATACTGCCAGTGCGCAGCCACACCGTATTCAGCCTGATCGTGCATTTTATTAGTGCGTATCTGAATTTCCAAACGGCGAGAGTGCGGGCCAATGATTGTGGTATGAATTGAGCGATAGCCATTGCGCTTAGGCGTCGAAATATAATCTTTAAAGCGCCCCGGCACACAGCGCCATTTTTCATGGACGATACCAAGTAAACGATAACAGGTTGGAATATCCTCAACAATAATCCTGAACGCAGTAACATCAGACAGGCGCTCGAACGGTATGTCCCTACGGCCCATTTTGCGCCAAATAGAATAAGGCTGCTTAATGCGGCTAGAGATGCGCGCATCAATGTCGTTAAATTCAATGGTTTCCATCAAATCGTCAGTGACCGATGCCTCTAAATCTGGGCTATCTTCGATCATATAATTCAATCGCGACATAATAGATTGAAAAGCCTCAGGATCAAGCTCTTGGAACGACAAGCGCTCTAGCTCGTCTTTCAGCTCATGCATACCAATACGTTCAGCCAGCGGGGCATAAATTTCAAGGGTTTCCACCGCGATACGGCGACGCTTTTCAGATTTACCGATAAAGCTGATGGTGCGCATATTATGCAAGCGGTCAGCCAGCTTAACCAGCAACACCCTAATATCATTGCTCATCGCGAGTAAAAACTTACGGAAGTTTTCGGCTTGGCGAGAGCTTTCGGTCTGCATCTCAATTTTGGAAAGCTTGGTTACCCCGTCCACCAGTTCAGAAATTTTATCGCCGAACAGCTCTTGAATTTCATCAATGGTTGCGACCGTATCTTCGACCACATCGTGTAAAAGCGCTGTCGCGATGGTGTCACCATCCAACTTCATAGAGGTTAAAATACCTGCAACTTCAAGAGGGTGCACAAAATAAGGATCACCCGATGCGCGGGTCTGTTTACCGTGCGCACGCATTGCAAAGACGTAGGCACGATTGAGTAGTGCCTCGTCCACATGCGGGTCATAACTTTTGACCATATCGACAAGTTCATATTGCCTGATCACGCGGGTTTGTCCTTAGTTTGGTTACTGTTAGTTTCTCAGCATGGTATAATACACTTTAATGCCACGCTAAAGGGATGATTTCAAAAAGAAAAGCCCGACCAAAAAGCCGGGCTTTAAAAAATAGATTTTACTGTGTCTAAAAGCTAGTTAAAGCCTTACGCACCTTCGCTTGGAACCACATCAGCAACACCAGCGTTTAAGATGGAAAGATCCACCTCTTCTGGCTCGTCTGCTTCAACATGTGTTTGCAGGCTGTGAATCAATGTTTCACGCAGTGCATCAGCACCAATTTTTTCATCCGCGATTTCACGTAGTGAAACAACAGCATTTTTATCGTTGTCGCGTTCTACTTCAAGCTCTGCGCCTGAAGAAATTTGACGTGAGCGCTGTGCCGAGAGCAAAACAAGCTCAAAGCGGTTGGTAACTTTATCAACGCAATCTTCAACGGTAACCCGTGCCATACTAGCCTCCGGTAATTCTTAAATGAGCGAGTGCTTATACAGAGCGTTAAAGCAACTGTAAAGCCTAGATATCAGCCTTTCGACGCTGATTGAACCTTTTTTATACTATTTCGACCAGTTCTTGCGTTTTTACGAGGTTAGCGGCGATGTCCGCGATGGTCGTACCAAAAACTGGATGCCGCCACTTAGGCGCAATCCTGGCAAATGGAACAGACGCAAAAGCCCGCTCGTGCAAGCGTGGATGCGGCACTACCGCCTCATTCACCACAGCAGTTGGCTCCAAATCCTGTGTTATTTCATCCCACGATGATTTACTTGGTAGCACTATCTGCTCATAGGCGAGGATATCCAAATCGATAATCCGCGAACCCCAACGGTCAGATGGCATGCGACCCATGTCCAGTTCCATATACTGCAATACCGCCAGCAACTGACCCGGATTCAGCTCGGTTTGCAGCAAAACAGCCGCATTAATATAATCAGGCTGCTCCGAAATCGGCACTGGCTTACTTTTATACAGCGGTGACATCCGCACCAGGGTTAAATTGGAGTCGTCTTCAAGGCGCGATATCGCCTCTTGAACGGTTGAAGTAGCGCTTCCAAATCGGGAGATAAGATTCCCACCGATACCTATAACCACTTTGCTCATTATTGATCCCATTTATGATGCCATCTTAATGCTAATATCAATCATGTAACTTCTATGTTGGCGATCGATAGTTCTATTGTATTCACACAATCTTTACTCAAAGGTTAACACTGCTCATATTGTTTTTACTTGTAATCATGAGTATATCAGTCATATTAAATTCTATCAATTTTGAATAAATTTTTATCCGGTTTTAGGAGACGTCCCTATGAAATTTTATCCCGAAGAACGCGTCGGTCTTTTTATTGACGGAGCTAACCTATATGCCACAGCTAAAGTCCTTGATTTAGATATTGATTACAAGGCATTACGCGGTTTTTTCTCTGACAAATCACGTCTGATCAGAGCCTTTTATTACACGGCACTTTTAGAAGATGTGGAGTATTCTCCGCTTCGACCATTGGTGGACTGGCTCGATTATAACGGATTCACCCTCATCACAAAGCCAGTAAAAGAGTTTACTGATGACCATGGACGCCGCAAAATAAAAGGCAATATGGACATAGAAATAGCTGTCGACATGCTAAATACATCTGAAAACCTAGATCATGTCGTGCTATTTTCTGGCGATGGAGACTTCCGTAGGTTGCTTGAAGCTGTGCAGCGTCGCGGCGTAAGGGCTACTGTTATTAGCTCTAATTCTAGCCAACCATCTATGATCGCAGACGAGCTTCGCCGCCAAGCGGACCAGTATGTTGACCTGAAAGACTTTATGGATGTGTTCGTACACCCAGCAAAACAACATAAAAACGACGATGCTGAGACGTACCAACATGATGCGGCTTGACGATTAAACAAAGCTATCGTTAAGGTGCGGCATGACCACACTGACCGACGCACCCCTAGACTGCACCTTGTGCCCTCGCCTCGCCGAATTTATCGCCGAGCACGCGGCAAAGTATCCGCACTGGCATAGCGCACCTGTCCCTAGCTTTGGAGCCATGAACGCACATATCTTGGTGGTGGGCTTAGCACCAGGCTTAAAGGGCGCAAATGCCACAGGAAGGCCTTTCACGGGCGATTATGCGGGTGATCTGCTTTATGAAACGCTCAGAAAAATGGGCTATACCAGTGGCTTTTACCAAAAACGTGCTGAAGATGGCTTCGAGCTTCACGGTGTGCGCATCACCAACGCTGTGCGCTGCGTACCACCGCAAAACAAACCTACTGGCGAAGAAGTGCTTACCTGCCGACCTTTTTTGGTGAATGAGATAGCCGCAATGCAGGCACAAAACCTAAAGGTGCTTCTAAGTCTCGGCAAAATCAGCCATGACACGGTGCTAAAAACCTTCGGACTTAAGCTCAGCGCCTACCCCTTCAAACACGGCGCTGTCCACGCGTTGCCAAACGGCTTGAAGCTGGTCGATAGCTACCACTGCAGCCGCTATAACGTAAACACAGGTCGACTAACCTCTGAAATGTTTGAAGACGTCTTCGGTATTATTAAAACCTTATAAAAAAGCCCCGCCGAACTGGCAGGGCTTTCTCAATTACCAAATTTTAACACGTTCTTCTGGTGGCAGATACATGCCGTCACCTTCTTTGACCCCGTAGGTCTCATAGAAAGGCCCAAAGTTTTTAAGTGGCAACATAATGCGTGCCTTGTCAGGGCTGTGGCTGTCCACTTGCTGCAGAAAACGTTTACGATCTTCACGTTGCATTGAGCGCCAAATTTGGCCCCAACCAAGGAAGAAACGCTCATCACCGGTAAGACCATCAATCACAGGGGCTGGCTTGCCGTTCAAAGACCGTTTATAGGCTTGATATGCGATAGAAATACCTGTGAAATCACCGATATTCTCACCAAGAGTGTAGTCACCCTTCACATAAAGATCTGGTAAAATTTCAAAGGCATCATACTGAGCAATGAGCTTGTCAGTCCGTGCCTTAAAGGCAGAGGCATCTTCTTCGCTCCACCAATCTCTTAGATTTCCATCACCGTCGTATTTACTGCCCTGGTCATCAAAGGCGTGTCCAATTTCGTGACCAATAACCGCGCCAATACCACCGTAGTTTACAGCGTCATCTGCATCCATATCAAAGAAAGGAGGTTGTAAGATAGCCGCAGGGAACACAATCTCGTTGAGCGAGGCACTATAGTAAGCATTTACCGTTTGTGGGTTCATTCCCCAACGCTCTTTGTCGATAGGACCACCAAGGCGCGCCATGCTATCTGCCTCACCCCACGCATCAATGCGTGCGAGGTTACCGAAGTAGTCATCCGCCTTGATCACGATGGAAGACTTATCTTTCCACACATCAGGATAACCAATTTTATAGTTAAATTTCATGCGCTTTTCTTGTGCTTTAACCTTGGTGACGTCTGTCATCCAGTCTAGATCATTGATCGCCACTTCAAAGGTATCAATGAGGTTGTTAACCAAATTTTCCATCTTAACTTTGGCACGCTCAGGGAAATATTTCTCCACATAGAGCTTACCCATGGCATCACCCATATTGCCGCTAAGCGAGCGTACAGCTTGCTTCCACTTAGGTGCAGGGTCTTTTTGACCGTTTAGCAAACGACCAGCGTAATCAAACTGCACATCATACGCCGCTTGATTTAAGTTACTGGCTTGGCTTCTGATCGCACGGTATTGAAGGTAGGTTTTAAGCGTGTCTAGATCCGTATCATTTATCACGCCCATCACGCCTTCAACGAAGCTTGGGTGAGACACAACAATACTATCAATAGAATGTACACCTGCGTTCACAAGATAAGTTGGCCAATCAAACGACATTGGTATCTGATCGTTAAGATCAGCGATCATGTAGGGATTGTAGGTTTTATCACTATCGCGGCGATCAACCTGATCCCACTGAATAGCTGCAAACTTCTCTTCCATGGCATAAATCGCCGCGGCTTTAGCATCTGCATCTTCAAAGCCTGCAAGTGTGAGCAAGCTCGCAACATATTTTGGATATGCACTGCGAATAAGCATGCCTCTTTCACTCTCATCAACATAGGAGCTTTTATCAGGCAGGCCAGTGCCAGACTGCCCAACAAACATTGTGTATTTGGTGGCGTCTTTATCATCCGTGCCCACACCAAGTGTAAAGAAGGTTGAAACCCCTACTTTGCGAAGCTCCGTTGTCATCATCATCAGCTCTTGCTTGCTGGTGACAGCACCAATTTCATTTACCAGAGGCATTACTGGCTCCATGCCAAGCGCTTCACGGCCCTCAGCGTCCATAAAGGAGGCATAAAATCTTTCTAGTTGCCCGCGCTCACCGTCTGCACCTGTTGGCGTCGCGATGGTATCAACGATGGTCTGTACTTGTTTTTCGGTGTCTGCAAACAAGGTCATGAAGCCACCCCACGCTGACATATCCCCAGGGATTTCAGCTTGGTCGGTCCATTTTTGGTTCACGTACTTATCGAAATTATCTTGTGGACGGTGGGTCGTAGCATCAAGCCACTGTGTATCAACGCCTGCTGTCATTACCACATCGTCTGCTGGCCTATCTGCTTCGCCGCATGATGCTAGCAACATAGTAGCAATCGCGATCGTGCTTACTTTATATTTATAATTCATAATTTACCTCGCTTCAATTTAACCCATTAGTTTCAACGGAAACCTTAACACCGCAATTTAGTTTTTCCACAAAAAAAGAGGCCAGACATTCACTGGCTTCTTTGATTGTAACTTTCGTTTATAAAAACCTGTCATTTTGGCTAGATACTGGCTTTCAAAACCACACAAACACTGTGCGAATTATCTAGCTGTGATCAATTCTGCCTAGTTTTTTATTGATTGAAGAGCTGTTCCAACCTCTAAGGCCTCAAGCCAATCGAGGAAACGCCCAACATCCTCACCCCTGAAAATAGAACCGTGTTGCGGACATAGCATCTCCACATCAAGTGCCCTCACTCTTGCTACCCATGCATTTTTAGCGGCGTTTGACGGCAACCAACGTTGGTGAAAACCCCGCATATATTGCACATGCTCGTCAAAATTTTTCACGAACATATCGGTATTATCGTCAGGCAAAAGCGCTGCCCCCAAATCTCCCGACATCAGAATTTTTGCCACAGGGTCATAGACGCTGAAATTGCCTGACGAGTGGGCATAGTGGGCAGGAATAAGCTGTAATTTATGGTCCCCTACCGCAATGTCATAGCCCTCATCTGGGATCGGGCTATAGGTGATGTTATTGCAGCCAAAGTGACGGATAAATCCTTCCCAAAGCCACGGTGAGTGTAGAGTTGCGCTGGGCAGTATTTCATCCCACAGGCCAAGACTTGAGATAATATCGGGGTCTTGGTGAGAGGCAAAAAGTTGGGTGACCTGCTCTATGGGAATGTGATGCACCACAGCGGCGAGCATTGATGAAAAAATCTCTACTCCACCCGGGTCCAGCAAGATCGCCTCATCCCCTACTGAAACCATATACTGATTGGTGTCGATGATCTTATCAACCTTGTCTGGGTCGCGCCCAAAGACAACCCATTGCAGTGATCCCTTTTCAAATAATACGGTGGATTTCATAGCGTCTCTCCCTAGTGTTCCAAAGTGCGGAGCAAGTATTTTTTATTTTCAACGACCCGCCTGCGAATACCCTTGGAGGCTTCATCCAACTTGGTGGATACGGATTGGAAATTGGTACGATAACGAACATCAACTGAGGCCGCCTCAATGCGCGAGGTCCCAGACATAATCTGCGCCGCGATCATATGTGAGTTGATATCATCCAACAATTTGATGAGTTGCACGGTATGTTTTTCAAGTTGCCGAGCCATATGTTCTTCACCCTTGGCAGATACCGCTAACAGGTTTTGGATGCTATTTTCATAGATCGCCCCCATTGAGCGCACTTGCGCCAACTCCAAATGTTTGGTGCGAATGGATGCACGAATAAGCTTCACGCTAAGTCGTGACACCAACAAAGCCTCAATATTGATAGCTTCAACCAGACGAATGGTTTCATCTGACATCTCAACCATAAAGTCAGTAATCGGCCGAAAACCGAGCGCCTTGTCGCCTGAGCGTGCAACCAGCACCTTTGCGTTCATGGCCTCTAGTGAGATAGAGTTTGCAAGCTCGTAAACCTCGACCAAGTCGGAAGCTACGTTGGCGGAAACAACGTGAAATTTTTTCGATAATATATCGTTTGTAAGCACTAAAGCCCCCGCAATATTCATCATTCAGATTTAGATACTAGGCATAATTAAGCCATCTATCAAGGGCTATTAAAATGAAGGGAAATACTTAAACAACTGTTAAATATGAAGTTTTTCAATTGAAATCAGAGCATTTTTATCTGTTTTCTTTCATGACACGTGCTTTCTTGCGGTCCCAGTCACGGTCCTTGGTGGTTTGGCGCTTATCATGTTGTTTCTTACCACGCGCAATCCCGATATCGACTTTAGCGCGGCCATCCACGTTGAAATAAATACTAAGGGGAACTAGCGTTATGCCCTGTCGCATGATCGCAGCTTGCAAGCGGTCTACTTCACGCCGGTGCATCAGCAGCTTTCTGGGACGACGTGGCTGATGATTATGACGGTTACCGTGACTGAACTCAGGAATATAGGCATTAACAAGCCATGCTTCGCCCTCGCGTACCTCAGCGTAACTCTCAGCAATGTTAGATTCGCCAGTGCGAAGCGACTTCACTTCGGTTCCCTCCAGCACAATGCCTGCTTCTATATTATCGTCGATAAAATAAGTGTGGCGCGCCTTACGGTTTTTGGCGGCGTATGTAACCGCTTTTCCGTGATCCTGACTTTTACGTGGTGCTGCCATGCCCTACCCCCAACGACGCTAGTAATCAGCGCGTGGTAGGTCCATCGCGTCCAATAAAGCGTCCATATGGGCCATACCAGCCCCTGACATGTGGGTAACAGGCAAGCGAGCGCGGTCTAAAACCAATCCAAGTGCAGAGGCCGCATATTTAGGCCCACACGGTGATGGCTCCATAAACATAGCATCATGCAACGGAATAAGAATGTCTTGAATGCGCAGTGCCTCAGCGTAATCACCCTTAAGGGTTGCCTCCTGCATTTGACTGCAAAGCGCGGGAGCAATATTGGAGGTGACCGAGATACAGCCCTTACCGCCCATTGCATTGAAGCCAACAGCTGTTGCGTCTTCACCTGACAGTTGAATGAAATCGGACCCCATGGCGCTGCGCTGCAATGCCACGCGCGCTAAATCACCCGTTGCATCTTTTACACCGATAATCCGTGGTAGCTCAAACAGGCGTGCCATAGTCTCTACGGACATATCCACAACCGAGCGCGGCGGAATATTATAAATAATAATCGGTGTATCGCAGCTGTCATGCACAGCTTTGAAATGCTGATACAGGCCTTCTTGAGAAGGCTTATTGTAATAAGGTGTCACTACCAAAAGTGCATTCGCACCTGCCTTTTCGCCAGACTGTGCCAACCCAATGGCTTCACGTGTTGAGTTGGAGCCAGCACCTGCTAGTACAGGCACACGGCCAGCTGCGGCTTCAATACAAAGCGCGACAATATGGTTATGCTCTTCGTGGCTCACGGTTGGGCTCTCGCCTGTTGTGCCCACTGGCACCAAACCGTGGGTGCCCTGTTTTATCTGCCAGTCCACAAATTTTTGAAAACGGTCGCCGTCAATGGCGCCGTCATCCAACATTGGGGTTATTAAAGCAGTGAGTGAGCCTCTAAGCATGGTTTGTCCTTTCAACCGAGCCTTTACATAATTTGGGCGCACAGTACCCCCGACACTCATATAGAGCAAGAGTTACTGTACGCCCAGAATAAGATAACCTTGTTTAAAGGTCGAAGTAAGGCAAATTTCCTTAGTAATCGTTACTTTCACTCATTTCTTTACGTTTTTTCATGTATTTGCGTTTTTTATCACCGCCCTTTTTGCGCATTTTCATGGCTTTCTTACGCTCTTTTTTGGTGATGACGCCATCACCGTCGGTGTCTAGCTTTTTGAACATGTCATCACCACGACTATCAAACTCCTCTATGCTGAGTGCGCCGTCACCATTTTTATCTTGTTCAGCAAAATGCTTATCGCTGCGGTCTTCGCGGCGTTCCATACGCTTTTCTGTGTGTTTTTCTTTGCGTTTTGCCTTGGCTTTTTCACGGCGTTCTTCCATCTCCGCACGCTTTTCTTCACGTTTAGCTTCCCGTTCAGCACGTGTACTCTCACGGTGCACTGCTATTTCTTCTTTGGTGATTTTGCCGTCACCGTTAGCATCGGTTTCATCAAACCGTGCCTTACGAGCAGCGTCGACCTCAGCGAGCGTAATATTACCATCCTTATCAGCATCAAGGTGCCTCATCATTGGGGCCATGCCACGCTCATACATCCGCTCACCGCGGGGGTGATCACGGTCTTGTGCAATAGCTGTGGTGCTAAGTAGCGCTACCATCACACCAGCTGTCATTATAATTTTTTTCATTTTAGAGTCCTCTTCAATTTGGTTTGGGTACTTCTGTAACGTGGCCCCATCCCCTCATCCTTCTAAAAAACTTCTTCCCTCAACTAAAGTTTATACCTTGGGTGGGTTGCACAGCCCCTCGCAAGTGGCTAGTGTGCATCGGGAAATATATATGAATTTATGATATGAGGGGTTTTATCATGAGACTAGTTTTAGCAGCTGCAATGCTGATTGTAATGAGTGGGTCTGTCACTGCACAGTCTGTTCAACAAACTAAGGGGGACTACCAAGATAAGTTCCGTCAATTGGAAGAAGTGTTACCAACGCCGAACGTATACCGTACTGGTTCAGGCGCGCCTGGGCACGCTTACTGGCAACAAAAAGTAGATTACATCATTGATGTAAGTCTTGATGAAGAAAATCGCCAAATCCACGGCTCTGAGAGAGTGACTTATAAAAACAATTCTCCAGACACTCTGCGCTATCTATGGCTGCAGATGGATCAAAACAAATTTTCAAAACACTCTGATGCCTATGCCACGATGGATGCAACGGCTCCTAAAGAAGGTTCGGTTCGCAAGAGCTTCGCCTCTATGCGCGCCATGAATGCACGTCTCACCCATGATGGTGGCTTTAAAGTGGCTAAAGTTGCTGACAAGCGCGGCAATGCGCTTAGCTACACTGTTGTCGACACCATGATGCGTATCGACCTGCCCTCGCCGCTTAAGTCTGGCGATACCACAGTCTTCTCTATTGATTGGCACTATAATATCCCAGAAGGTCGCGTGCTTGGTGCACGTGGTGGCTTTGAAAACTATAAGCGCCACGGCAATGATGTATTTTTCATCTCACAGTGGTTCCCGCGCCTTGCTGCCTATACTGACAGCCAAGGTTGGGAGCATAAACAGTTCCTCGGCTCTGGTGAGTTTTTACTAGAATTTGGCGATTACACCGTAAACATCATCGCGCCATCTGACCATATTGTTGGCTCTACTGGTGAGCTTCAAAACGCTAAGGACGTGTTAACCGCGACCCAGCGTGCGCGTATGGAAAAAGCGAAGACGTCTGATCGCCCAGTGATGATCGTCAACCGCGAAGAAGCGCTGGCGAACGAGAAAGAGCGCGCAAGTGGCACCAAAACATGGACCTTTAAAGCGAAAAATGTTCGTGACTTTGCCTTTGCCTCGTCTCGTAAGTTTGTTTGGGATGCCATGGGCGTCACCATGAAAGATAGCGGCCGCACTGTGCTCGCAATGTCTTTGTTCCCTGAAGAAGCAATGCCTTTGTGGGATAAATATTCCACACAGTCCATCGCCCACACGTTGGAAACATATAGCAAATATTCATTTGAATACCCCTACCCTGTTGCTTGGTCCGTTAAAGGCCCTATTGGCGGCGGCATGGAATATCCAATGATCACTTCTAACGGTCCAATGCCTGTTGATCACGGTGATGGCACTCGCACATACACTAAACGTGCTAAGTACGGATTGATCTCTGTTGTCATCCACGAAGTCGGGCATATCTATTTCCCGATGACAGTCAACACCGACGAGCGTAACTGGACATGGATGGACGAAGGTATCAACAGCTTCCTGCAGTCGCAAAGTGAGCGTGAGTGGCAAGCCGATTACCCAGGACGCCGCATCCACCCTAAGTCTGCCATCCCTTATATGGTCAGCGAAAACCAAGTGCCTATCATGACACAAAGTGACAGTGTTATTGGCTTCGGCGCCAACAGCTACACTAAGCCTGCTGTGGCTTTGAGTATTTTGCGTGAAACGGTAGTTGGTCGCGAAGGCTTCGACTTTGCCTTTCGTGAATATTCTCGTCGTTGGAAGTTTAAGCGGCCTTATCCTGCTGACTTCTTCCGCAGCTTAGAAGATGCTTCTGGTCGTGACCTTGATTGGTTCTTCCGTGGTTGGTTCTATACCACGGACCATGTGGACATCGCGCTTACCGGCGTTCAACACGCTGTGATTACCGCTGGTGATCCTGCGGTGGAAAGCCAGTATAAACGTGAACGCGCGGAAGCTAGCGACGTCTATATCGGTGAAATGCGCAATCAAGCAAGTGGCTTGCCACTACGTGTTGACCGCTTCCCTGAACTGTTGGATTTCTATAACGAAACCGACGATCACGTCCCCACTCCTGCTGCGAAAAAGCGCTATGCACGGATGACCGATGGACTGGAAGATTGGCAAAAAGATTTGCTGAAATTTGGCAACAATATCTACTATGTAGACTTTGAAAATCTTGGTGGCCTCGTGATGCCACTTGTGCTCGATGTTACTTACGCCGATGGTACGAGCGAAGTGATGCGCGTTCCAGCGGAAATTTGGCGCCGTAACGCAAAGCAAGTGACCAAAATGATTGTCAGCGAACAAGAGATCACATCAATTGTGCTGGACCCATATCACGAGATTGCGGATGCAGACCACTCCAACAACGCATGGCCTGCAAAAGCTAAGAAGACACGGCTTGAGCTGTTTGAAAATAAAGCAAACACAAGCACACGCATGCGTTCCTTTGGGGCGTCAGCGATGGGCGAGAAAGAAAAGCCTACAAAAAAAGACTAAGTCTTTGGCAAATATATTAAAAGGGCGAGAACATGTGTCTCGCCCTTTTGCGTAACAGACATTCATAATCCATTCAGCTTTCATGCGCTAAGGATAGGATTGCAAGCACGGAGTATCACGCTATACTTCGTCTTATGTGACACGATGGGAGAAACGCGTGCGACAAGCTTTGACCAAATATTTACTTGTGTTTGTAGTAGCCTTCACGGGCTTTACAGCGGCCTTCGCACATAATCTTTATCATAGCTTTACCACCATCGAATTTAACGAGCGCGCCAACCGTGTTGAGCTGATGCTGCAAGTGCACGCTGATGAGCTTGAAGCACTGCTGAGTATTCGCCTCAAAAAACGTATGAGCTTCATGCACGACGACGACTATGATGCCCTTGTGAAAGCTGCTGGTACTGAACTTATTAGGCAATACACAATCAGCGCTGATGGACAGCCCCTTACACTTGAGTATGTTGGGCTAGAGGTTAATGACCGTACGGTCTATGCCTACCTAAAGGCTCCGGTTACGAGCGCGCCAACTACATATACCGTTATGAATAAGCTTCTCTTAGAAGAACTGCCTAAGATGAAAAACCAGATCAACTTTGAGGGGCCAAACGGCATCATTTCGCGCATTATTCGCCGCGGGGATGACCCAATAACCATTGACCTCGCTTCCGCCACCACAGAACAACAAAACTAAGGACGCCAGATGAAAAAAATATTTCTATGTGCCATCATTATAGCCACTGCTGGCAGCGCTGCTGCAACTGGGCAAGACTTGACCTCGGATGTGTCTAAGGCATCCAAGATGGCCAAAGACTATGCACAGGTTGCGGGCGCCGCCCTCTTTTGTAGATTTGAGAAGGATGCTATCGAGGAATATATCGTGCTGGCACAGGCCAAGATCAATCAAACTGCAAAAGACCGTGAAGATAAGATCATTGCCAAAATGGACTTTACCAACAGCATGATCGTAGCATCAACCCGCGCGCCAAATGAAGGCTGTGATAAATTTAAAGATACATTTCGCTTACAGAACCGCGTGATTGAAAAATCATAAGGATAATGAGAGTTAACCATGTGAGACATAGCTTGTGTAAACATGCGGTGTAACCATTAGTGATGGTCTAGCCATCTCCGCGCCTGTTTTTGTGCTTCAGAAATTTGAATTTTGTCCATATCTTTTGCCACTTCAGCACGGTCGATCTCAGCGCGTTTAACGCCTCTAATTGCTGCTAAATTAAACCATTTATGGGCTTCGATATAATCTTGGGAGACACCTTGTCCTGTGGAATATAGAAGCCCTAAATCATAAAGCGCTTCCACTCTACCGCTCTCTGCAGCAGTTAGACGTTCAGTTACGTAACCATCAAGGCTTTGGTCTTTTTGACCCATCTCATCCTCTTCACGTTCCAAGTCCCCCGACTAGATAATGATGACAGAGATACTCATCATTGTCTAAATTTTTATCTAATGCACCACGCCCTGCCCCTTATTGTACTTTAGTTGTAGGGCATTTTCACACCAACTAATTGATCCGCAACAAAATTTTACAATGACACCATGGTCACTTCAGTAATTAAAAAGGCAGGAGGAACCTTTCAAAAAGGAGCCAGTTCCCTTTAAACGATGTTTTTATGCAACACTAAATATCTCTGCTAAACGGCCGATTTTCGGGATTTATTGAATTTACTCTTTGCCTTTAACAGGTCTCTGATTATGATATTAAAATATAAAGCTCGGGGGGCGGCCTGTGACAACGACAAAGATAAATCGTATATTGGTAGTTGAAGATTCCAAATTGTTCACAGCTATGTTGCAAGAGAAACTTTCCAATTATCCGCAACTTGACCCCACCTTTGCCGAGACACTGGCTGATGCAGAAAAACTTGTGGCCGAGTGCGGTGATGTTGGTTTTGATTTAGCACTCTGTGACCTCGCCCTGCCTGACGCCCCCAAAGGAGAAGCCGCTGAGTTCACCATCAGTCAAAACATTCCAACTGTCGTCTTTTCTGGCTCCTACGATGATAGCATCCGTAACAGGCTCTATTCTATGGGGGTTGTCGACTACGTCATTAAGGACACACCAAATAGCATCGCTTACATCATCAAGCTTACCAACCGCACCCTCGCCAACCGCGACGTGAAGGTCTTGGTCGCTGATGATAGCCGCCTCTCGCTTACCCAGACCTGTTCTATACTTGAGCGTAGCCAATTTCAGGTGCTCAAAGCCCTAGATGGCAAAGAAGCGCTGGAGATATACAGCGCGAACCCTGACGTGCGTTTGTTGATCACCGACTATGCCATGCCAGAAATGGATGGTTTTGAGCTTACCCGCGAGATCCGCAAGCAGGCAGACACAGTAACCACGGCAATCATTGGCCTCTCTGGCGGTGACAAGGCAACGGCTGCGAGGTTCCTGAAAATGGGCGCCGATGATTTCATCCGAAAACCATTTGGTATTGAAGAATTTTTCTCCCGTATGTTCAACACAATGGAGTTTCAAGATATTATGCGAGAGCTGCAATTTGCGGCATCGCGTGATTATCTCACTGGCCTCTTAAATCGACGTGCCTTTTTTGAAATGTCGAAACCGCTTTTTGCGCAAGCACGCCGAGGGCAAATTACGCTGACACTTGCCATGATTGACATTGATCACTTTAAAAACGTTAATGATAGCCACGGCCATGATGTGGGGGACCTAGCGATTAAAACCATGGCAGATGCATGCTCTGAGCATTCTCGTGACACCGACCTCGTGGCACGCTTAGGCGGTGAGGAATTTTGCACTCTCCATGTCAATATGGACCCTAAGTTTCGCGATGGATACTTTGAAGAGCTGAGAGCCCGCATCGAAAATATTAGCATCTCTTTAGAGGGTGATGAAAAACTAGATTTTACAGCAAGCTTCGGTGTTACCGATATACTCGGCGACGATATGGAAGAGATGCTAAAACATGCAGACAACTTACTTTATAAGGCAAAAGAAAGCGGAAGAAACCGCATTTGTTATGATGTTTAGTAATAAATACTTCAGTTATTACATATAGATAAGTACAAATTACTTTATTTCTCACAATCTCAAATCACATCTTATCACGCGAATGTCATTTGCCTTAAAGGCAGGTCTCACTCACTCTGCCTTTCACAGATCAAACAACAGGAGTGAATAGGATGAATGCACTGTTTAATATGTTAAAGCATCAAGGCTGCAGCAACATGGCCCACTGGCCTATCCGTCTTACAATGGCGGGTATCTTTGTCTACCACGGTGCTGGCAAGTTAATGATGCCAGGCATGGCAAAAATGATGGGCTTACCAGAATCCGTATGGATGCTAGTAGGTGCCATTGAAGCGCTAGCAGGTATAGGTTTCGTACTCGGCGGTATCATGAACAACGATAAAATAACTAGACTTTCAGGCTTGGCGCTTGTGCCTATCATGATAGTGGCAATTTATATGGTCCACTGGCCGCACTGGTCTTTCATGGTAACAGAAGCTGCTCCTATGGGCGGCATGGAATTTCAAGTACTTATACTTTCGGTCGCACTTTATTCTGCTTTCACTGGCTTAAAAACATCCGGCGAATAAAGTTAACCTCCCCCCTAGGAGCGACCAAAAAAGGCCGGAGAATTATCTCCGGCCTTTTCTTTTATCTCGAATGACTTTTTCGCTTAACCGTCTAGCTTTGGCTTCAAGAGCTGGTTAACAACGCCTGGGTTGGCTTGGCCTTTGGTGGCTTTCATTACTTGGCCCACAAAGAAGCCAATAAGCTGAACCTTACCACCACGGTATTGTTCTACTTGGCCCGGGTTTGCAGCAATGAGATCATCAATGATGCGCTCAAGCTCGCCCGTATCAGACACTTGCTTCAAGCCTTTTTCTTCGACGATTACGGCGGCGTCCTTGCCTTCACTCCACATCGCTTCAAATACGTCTTTTGCGATTTTACCAGAGATGGTACCCCCGTCCACAAGACCAAGCAGCTCAGCGCCTTGCTTAGCACTCACAGGGCTATCGGTAATGGCAGTGGCGGCTTTGTTAAGCGCGCCAGAGAAGTCACCCATGATCCAGTTTGCCGCTTTACTAGCTACATCGGCTGGCTTTTTCTTAGTAAGCGCCACAAGTTCGCCGAGCAATGCTTCAAAGAAGTCAGCTGTGTCTTTTTCCGCCACAATAACCATTGCGTTATAGTCACTGAGGCCAAGTTCACTCACAAGACGTGTTTTCTTAACATCTGGCAGCTCAGGCAAGCTCGCGCGCGCTGCTTCGATGAAAGCATCATCAAATTCAACAGGCAATAGATCAGGGTCAGGGAAATAGCGATAATCATGCGCCTCTTCCTTGCTCCGCATCGAGCGGGTTTCACCCTTTACGGGGTCAAACAAACGTGTTTCTTGATCAATTTCGCCGCCCTGCTCAAGGATAGCTACCTGACGGCGAGCTTCCACTTCAACAGACTGACGCACAAAGCGCACAGAGTTTAGGTTTTTAAGCTCACAGCGTGTGCCTAGTGGCTCACCAGCACGGCGAACAGATACGTTTACGTCAGCGCGCATAGAGCCTTGCTCCATGTTACCGTCGCATGAGCCAATATAGCGCAAAATGGTGCGGATTTTAGTAACATAGGCACCCGCCTCTTCTGGGCTCGCCATATCGGGCTTGGACACGATCTCCATCAACGCAACGCCTGAGCGGTTCAGGTCCACAAAGGTCATCTCAGGATGCTGATCATGCATGGATTTACCCGCATCTTGCTCAAGGTGAATACGTTCAACACCAATTTCTTTGGTGCTGCCATCTTCAAGGGCCACGGTTACCACGCCCTCACCCACAATCGGGTGTTTGAACTGGCTAATTTGGTAGCCTTGCGGGAGATCAGCGTAAAAATAGTTCTTACGGTCAAACACTGAGAACTTATGGATTTCAGCGCCCAGTGCTAGGCCTGTGCGCACGCCTTGGCGAATAGCTTCAGCGTTAATCGTTGGCAACATGCCTGGCATCGCTGCATCCACGAGGGACACATTGTTGTTAGGCTCTGCGCCAAAGGTGGTGGATGCGCCAGAAAACAGCTTTGATTTTGAGGTGACTTGTGCGTGGATTTCTAAGCCCACAACAACTTCGTAATCATCTTTTCCACCGTGAATTAAATATGGTTTTGTCATGATCTTATCTCCACCACTCGTTTGGTGTCGCGGTAAAGTTGGCAGCTGTCTCCAGCACACCCCCTACCTTGATCACGCTTTCTTCGTCCCATGCCTTGCCGAGAACTTGCAGCCCAAGCGGTAGGCCGTCAGCGTTTAAGCCAGCTGGTACACTCAGTCCCGGCAAGCCAGCAAGAGACGCAGGCACGGTGAACACATCGTTCAAATACATTGCAAGTGGGTCGTCGGTCTTTTCACCCGGCGCAAAAGCAGCGGACGGTGCTGTCGGCGTTAAAATAACATCGCATTTTTCGTAAGCCGCAGTGAAATCATCAGCGATGAGCTGGCGCACCTTCTGCGCTTTAAGATAATAAGCGTCATAGTAACCCGCTGATAGAACGTAAGTGCCGATCATAATGCGGCGCTGCACTTCAGGGCCAAAGCCTTCAGCACGCGTTGTGTAATACATCTCATCAAGGCTTGAGCCGTCACCCGTATCACGCAGACCATAACGAACACCGTCATAACGCGCTAGGTTGGATGAGGCCTCCGCTGGCGCCACGATATAATAAGTTGGCAGTGCATACTTAGTGTGCGGCAAGCTAATGTCGACAATCTCAGCACCTGCGGCCTTAAGCCACGCTATGCCTTGTTCCCAAACATCAAGAATTTCTTGTGCTGTACCGTCCATGCGGTATTCAGCAGGAATACCAATTCTCATACCTTTAATATCGCCCGTAAGCGCTGCTTCAAAATCAGGCACTGGCAAGTTAGCCGAGGTGCTATCCTTAGCGTCATACCCTGCCATAGCTTTCAACATGATAGCGCCGTCACGCACGGTGCGGGTGATGGTGCCAGCTTGGTCAAGCGAGCTAGAAAAGGCCACCATACCAAAACGCGAGCAGCGACCATATGTAGGCTTGATGCCAACAGTGCCCGTAAAAGCGGCTGGTTGGCGAATAGATCCACCCGTGTCTGATGCCGTTGCACCCATAGCAGCAAAAGCAGCAACAGCAGCTACCGAGCCACCAGAGGAACCACCAGGGACAGTATCCGTGTCGCCGCGGCGCCAAGGGTTTTTCACTGGGCCGTAAAAGGATGTT